>FLNY01004542.1_pt1 | contig 128708 bp, 114 predicted proteins | sample 1140381 | NCBI WGS metagenome assembly FLNY01 (sample SAMEA3878172, study PRJEB12797) | bioreactor metagenome | biome: Moose rumen | place: Sweden | collected 2011-10 | reverse complement strand
TGACGGCGATATTTGCATTGAAATTTACAACGGCAATGAACAAAGTTTTATTTCTGCGCGCGCAGTTAAACTTTTGAAAAAAATTGCCGAAAAAATTTTGTTTATTCCCGTTACAACTCGTTCAATCGAACAGTACAACAGGATTAATTGGATTGAAGGTACGACGCCCAATTTTGCGGTTGTTTCAAATGGAGCTAATCTTTTACAAAACGGCAATATTGATTTAAAATGGAAACAGGATTTTTATAAAAATATTCGCCCTTACGAAAATGAATTACAACGGCAACTAAAAATTTTATCGCAGGACAAAAATTTTACCATTTGCCGAATTGTTGACGGCTGTTTTTTATTTTTGAAAGGCGGTAATGACGCTGATATAAAAAAAATTGCTGAAGAAATTCAAGGCGGTACAAATTTAGCTGTTGAATATTTCGGCAGAAAAATTTATTTATTTCCACCAAAACTGAATAAAGGCGCGGCACTTTTAAAGCTGAAAGAAATATTTAAACCCGTGAAAATTTTTGCCGCCGGCGACAGTTACATAGATATTCCAATGTTGAATTTTGCAGACTTCGCCTTTGTTCACAGTAATTTAAATTTGAATCGTAATAATTTTTTTGAATTTGATTCAGCAGATTTTTTGGAGTACTGCTTAAAAATAATTTGAAAGTTTGAGGTTACAATGGAAACTAAAATTTCACTTATTGAAAAAATTTTCCCTGAAGTTATCACGGAAAAAAATTTTGACGGCACAATAAAAAAAGCCGTTGACTTCGACAAATTGAAAGAAATTTTGTCTGAAGAAATTTCTGACGCGCCGGAAAGTTACACTTTTAATTGGGTGGGCAAAAACGCCGCCCGCGCTGACGCTTACAGAAAAATTAATAAAACTTTGCGCCCCTGCGTCGTTGAATCCAAAAATTTTGACACTACCGAAAATCTTTACATTGAAGGCGACAACCTCGAAGTTTTGAAACTTTTGCAACAATCTTACCTTCACAAAATCAAAATGATTTATATCGACCCGCCTTATAACACCGGCAACGACTTTATTTATCACGATAAATTTGTTACAGACGCCGAAGAATACGCCGCCGAAACCAAACTTTTTGACGACGACGGCAATAAAAATTTTGTCGAAAATACCGAATCTAATCCACGCTTTCACAGCGATTGGTGCTCTATGATTTATTCACGCCTCCTCCTTGCCAGAAATTTGCTGACTGATGACGGCGTTATTTTTATTTCTATCGACGACAACGAACAAGCCAACTTGAAAAAAATCTGTGACGAAGTTTTTGGCGAAAAAAATTTTGTCGCGCAGATAATTTGGGAGCGAGCTTACGCGCCCGTTAATCTGAAAAAACATTTTTCTACAAGCCACGATTATATTTTGTGTTATGCTAAAAATTTGCAAAATTTAATTTGTAACGGCTTGCCACGAAATGTAACTGCAAATGACAGATACAAAAACCCAGACAACGACCCACGCGGCGTTTGGAAGTCTGGCGATTTTTCAGTTGGTCCGATTGTTGAAAAACAAGTTTATGAAATTACAACTCCAAGTGGTAGAAAAGTTTTGCCGCCGTCGGGAAGATGTTGGCGCGTTACTAAAGAACGTTTTGAAGAATTAGTTACAGATAACCGCGTTTATTTTGGCGAAGATGGAAATAATGTACCGTCCGTTAAAAGATTTTTATCAGAAGTCAAACAAGGTATGACACCAATGACAATTTGGAAATATGAAGAAGTTGGACACTCTCAAGACGCCACAAAATTTTTAAAGGAACTTTTTGACGATAAATCAATTTTCACATATCCCAAGCCGGTTGAATTAATTAAACGTTGTTTGGAACTTTATGCGGATAAAGAATCAATAGTTTTAGATTTTTTTAGTGGGAGTGCAACGACGGCGCACGCGGTGCTTGCGTTGAATGCGGAAGACGGCGGGCGGCGAAGATTTATAATGGTACAGTTGCCGGAAAAATGCGCTGCAAAATCAGAGGCTTACAAGGCAGGTTACAAAAATATTTGCGAAATTGGCAAGGAGCGAATACGGCGCGCCGGTGAAAAAATAAAATCAGAATCGCCCTTGATAACCGGCGATTTAGATGTAGGTTTTCGCGTTTTGAAAATTGACGAAACGAACTTTAAAAATTTTTCTGTAAGTCCTGCGGAGCTAACGCAAGAAATGCTGAAAGATTTTGCAGACAACATAAAGGCAGACAGAAACGCGCTTGATTTACTTTTTGAGTGCTTGATAAATTGGGGCGTGGAGTTGCATTTGAATCACGCGCAAGAAACATTTGAAGGCGCAACAGTTCACAGCTACGCGGAAAATTTTTTGGTTGCCTGTTTCGATAAAAATATTTCACTTGAAGTTGTAAAATTTATGGCACAGAAAAATCCGCTCCGCGCAGTTTTTATAGACGCTTGCTTTAAAAGCGACTCCGATAAAATTAACGCAGGCGAAATTTTTAAACTCTACGCGCCAAATGCAAAATTCAAAGTTATTTGAGGAGGTAATTTTTATGGAAAAGGCAGAAGTAATTAAAATTGGCGAGGAGCAGTTAGTCCGCTTGCCAAAAGATTTTAATTTAAAAAATGATGAAGTTTTAATTCGTCGTATTGGGAGTATGCTTGTTTTGGTTCCCAAAAATGACAGGATGAATCTTTTTGAAGAGGCGATTAACGGTTTTACCGATGATTTTTTCCCGAATGGTCGTGAGGCGAAGTAATGAAAAATAAACCTGCGATCGTTTCGCAAAAAGTTAATGAGCATTTGGGCAACGGCGACGAGTTGTGCATTTCTACAATCACTTTGGCAGAATTGGAACACGGCTATCAAAAAAGCATTCACAAAGAAAAAAATTTGGATTCTTTAATAACGTTTTTGGTTTGTGTAACAATTCTTCCATTTGACGCGGCGGCTACTGTAGAATACGGCAAAATTTGCGCTTATTTGGAAAGTCAAGGCAAAGTTATCGGTACAATGGATATGTTAATTGCGGCGCACGCACTCTCACAAGATTTAAAACTGGTTACAAACAATGTAAGAGAATTTGAGCGCGTACCGAATTTACAAGTTGAAAATTGGAGCGAATGAAATGAAACTGCAATTCAAATATCAAAAGTTTCAAGCAGACGCGGCACAGTCAGTGGTTGAAGTTTTTGCAGGGCAATCCTCAGCAGTGCAAAATTATTTTATTGATTCGGGAATGAACAAAAGCAGGCAATCAGAATTTTTGGTGGAAAATTATTTGGGCGCGGCAAATTCCAAAATCACTTTAAGGGACGAAGAAATTTTGGAAAATCTGCAAAAAGTTCAGCGCAAAAATAATCTTGTACAATCTGAAAAACTTGAAAAAACCGACGGCGGAATAAATTTAACAATCGAAATGGAAACGGGCGTTGGCAAAACTTACACCTATATAAAAACTATGTATGAACTCAACAGAAATTTTGGCTGGAGCAAATTTATAATCGTTGTGCCGAGCATTGCAATTCGTGAGGGCGTCTACAAAACTTTTCAAGTCACAGAATCTCATTTTGCTGAAGAATATGGCAAGAAAATAAAATTTTTTATTTACAATTCGGCGCAGCTTACAGAAATTGAACATTTCGCCGAAGATAAAGAAATAAACGCAATGATTATAAATTCGCAGGCGTTTAACTCGCGCAGTGAAACTTCACGCAGAATCAGAATGGAGCTTGATGAATTTCGGAGCCGCCGCCCGATTGACGTTATTGCAAAAACTAATCCAATTTTGATAATTGACGAGCCGCAGTCAGTCGAAGGCGCAAAAACTAAAGAAAGTTTGAGAGAATTTAAGCCGATTTTAACTTTGAGGTATTCTGCGACGCACAGGGAATTTTACAACTTGATTTATCGCCTTGACGCAATAGACGCTTACAACAAAAAACTTGTCAAAGAAATTAACGTGACGGGAATTAAAACAAGCGGAACAACTGCAAGTTCAGGTTATATTTATCTTGAAAAATTGAACTTTGCGCCAAACAAGCCGCCGACTGCCACAATTCATTTTGACTGCAAAACTAAAAGCGGTATTCGCAAAAAAATTCAAACTGTCAGTCAAGATTTTAACATTTATGAACATTCCGGCGAACTGGACGAATATAAAAATAATTTTATCGTGAAATTTATTGACGGGCGCGATAATTCGCTTGAGTTTTTGAACGGTATAAAAATTTTTGTCGGCGAAATTTTGGGCAAAGTTGACGAGGAGCAAATTAGAAAAATTCAAATTCGAGAAACGATTAAGGCGCACTTAGAAAAAGAATCGCAACTTTTTTCCGAAGGTATAAAAGTTTTGTCGTTGTTTTTTATTGACGAAGTGGCGCACTATAAAATTTATGACGCGGCGGGAACTCCCGGCAACGGCGATTTTGCAAATTGGTTTGAAGAAATTTATTTGGAGGAAGTCGCAAAATTTACAGGAATTCTTTTCAATGACGAATACGAAAATTATTTGTTACAAATTCCGGTAGAAAAAACTCACGCGGGATATTTTTCAATCGACAACAAAGGCAAGTTTACTAACAGTAAAGTTTCAAATCGCAGTGAAAAAACTTCAGATGACATTGACGCCTATAATTTGATTATGAAAAACAAGGAGCTTTTACTGGACCTTGATCCTAAAAAATCGCCTGTAAGATTTATTTTTTCACATTCAGCCCTGCGCGAAGGTTGGGACAATCCTAACGTTTTTCAAATTTGTACACTAAAACAAAGTGGCAGTGATATTCGCAAGCGTCAAGAAGTTGGGCGCGGCTTAAGATTGTGCGTCAATCAACAGGGCGACCGCATGGACGAAAATATTTTAGGGGCTAAAGAATTCCACAGAATAAATTCTCTAACAGTTATTGCCGGTGAAAGTTACGAAGAATTTACAAAAAAATTACAACGTGAAATTGCTGAATCTGTCAGTTACAGACCGCGTGAAGTTACGCAAGAATTTTTCATTGGCAAAATTTTGGCGAATGGCAGAAAAATTGACGAAAAACTTTCAAAGAAAATTTATAATTCAATGATACGAAATGATTATATTGATGACGACGGACATTTGACTGAAAAATATTTTGAGGACAAAAAAAATTCCGCGCTGAATTTTGCGGAAGAAATTGCAGACTGCACAGAATCTGTTGTTGAAATTTTGGAAGGTATTTACACGGATTATCCCACGAAAAATCCCAAAGAAAACAATGTTGAAAGCAAACTTGACGAAGAAAAATTGGCACTGCCGGAATTTCAAGCACTTTGGGCGAAAATTAATGCTAAGACAATTTATCAAGTCAATTTTGATTCTGATGAATTTATAGAAAAAATTATTTGCGAACTTAATCAAAAACTCCGCGTTACAAAAATTTATTTTCAACTTGAAAGCGGCTATCTCGGCGAAATTAAATCAAAAGACGATTTACAGGCGGGAACGGCTTTTAAAAAATCTTTCTCAAATGTTGTAAACGAAAAAGATATTATCGCCGTTAATTCGTTTGAATTTGATATTGTAAGTAAACTTGTTGCAGAAACAGGCTTAACGCGCCAAACAATAATAAAAATTCTTTGCCAAATGAATAAAGAAATTTTTTCTCAATTCAAATATAACCCTGAAGAATTTGTTTTGAACGCAAGCCAAATTATAAATTCTCAAAAGGCTGTAACGGTCGTGGAGCATATCAAATACAACAAGACAAATGAAACTTACAATGTAAATATTTTTAGCGATGCACATTTGAGCGGCAATTTGAACACAAATGCACTTGCCACCAAAAAAAATTTGTACAATTATTTAATTTACGATTCTGAAGTTGAAAAAAATTTTGCTGAAGAATTGGAAACAGATAAAAATATTACCGTCTATGTGAAGTTGCCGGACAAATTTTATATTTCAACGCCTATTGGAAAATATAATCCCGATTGGGCAATAGTTTTTAATGAAGGCGCGGAAAAAAATATTTATTTTGTTGCCGAAACAAAAGGTTCAATGGTTTCTATTCAACTTCGATTGATTGAAGATAAAAAAATTGAATGCGCCAGAGAACATTTCAAAACAATTTCAACAGAAAATCTTCATTATGACGTTATTAAAAGTTACAAAGATTTACTTGATAAAATTTTTTCCGTACAATAAAACTACTGACGCGCCAAAAGTTTCTTCCCATCGCTGTAAAAATTTTGTCCGTCAAAATAAACCGCGCCGCTTTTTTCAACTATCTTCAACTATCGCCACATTTTCGCTCGCAGAAATTCTAAAGCTTAACGTATACCGCATAAAAAATTTCTTGAGTCTCTGCAAACGCGCCCCTTACAATTTTTCCTGCACAAATTTTATAAATTCTTGCGTTTCTTCCAAATTTGCAACTTTCACCGTGTACATTTGATTTCCCATCTGCGGCACCATCATTTCAGGCATTCTTTCACACATTACAATTTTTTCGCCGTACTTTGCCAAAATTTCTTCGTGCGAATTTTTATAGCTGTGACAATCGCGGCGGCTTGCATACACGCAATAAAAATGTTTTTTATCGTCCGGCAAAATTCTTTTGTCGAAAGTTATCATATCTGCCCAAATTTGGTAAACGTCGGTAGATTGTGCAAAATTCATCATATCCGGCGTATATCCTCCGGCAGGTCTCATATTTACCTCAAGCCCGACAAAATCCCCAATTTCTCCAATATTTTTTTTCGCTTGAGTGAGTCTGAAAAATTCCAAATGTACGAAACGACTTTTTACGCCGAATGCTTTTACTGTGGCACGCCCCATTTCACAAAGTTTTTCCGGCGCAAAATCAGTTGTGTAGTACGATAAATCAAATTTTTGCAAGACAATATCCATAATCGATGGCGGCCAAACAGTCATTGATTCAAGGAGTGGCTCGGAGTTGGAATTTAAAATTGCGTCGTAGGAGCAAATATCGCCGGTAATGAATTCTTCCATAACGTGCGGTACTCCGGTATGATTGTCGAAAAAATTTTGTAAATCAATTTCATTGGAAATTTTGAAAGTATCGGTTGCGCCAACGCCGTTATCCGGTTTTATTATCACGGGATAACCAACTTCTGAAATAAAATTTTGGGCGGCGTCAATCGTGGTAATTTTGTGAAGACGCGCAGTTGGAACATTTGCCAGCGCGTAATATTTTTTCATTGCAGATTTATTTTTAATCCTGCCTATATTTTCAAATTGTTCACCGGTAGTAATGTGAAAATCCGTGCGCAATTTTGCATCTTGTTCAAGCCAAAATTCGTTGTTGGATTCAAGCCAATCAATTTTGCCGTACTTGAAACTAAAAAATGCTACAGCCTGAAAAACTTTTTCGTATTCTTGAAGATTTTCCAAAAAATAATATTCAGTCAAAGAATTTTTGAGTTCGTCGCGCAGATTGTCAAAAGGCGTATCGCCAATTCCTAAAACGTTGACGCCGTTTTTGTGTAACCTGTCGCAAAAATTCCAATAATGCTTAGGAAATTGCGGCGATATAAAAATAAAATTCATTGCCTACGCCTCCTTCAAAAATTCCGGCAAGAAATATAAAATTTGTTTTTTCCACCAATACCAATCGTGATCCACATCAAAGCCCCAAAAATCTGTCCACGCCGAAATATTTTTTTCAGCAAAAATTTCTTTCATAATTGAAGTTGTGCGGCATCCTTCCTCTTCCCAGCGTCCTTGCCCTATGCACAAAATTATTTTTTTCGAATTGTAAATTTCAATGTAAGGATGATTCAGCGAAATATTTTTAAGAAAATCAACAGGCGAATTATAATACAAAGTGGAATTTATCCAGCCGTCAAAGAAAAATTTTGCATCGTAAACGCCGGAAAGTGACAACATACCGCCAAAAAGTTCAGGGCGACGGAAAAAAACTATCGCCGCGTGCAAGCCTCCCAAACTGCAGCCAGCAACAAGCGGCAAATTTTTAGAAAAATTTTTTTCATGAATAAAAGGCAAAATTTCCTCAATTATATAATTGTAGTAACTTTCTTGACGCGCCGCCCGCCATTCTTTATCGCCGTAAACATTCGACCACGTTTCAATATCGACAGTATCAACGCAGAAAAGCTGAATTTGTCCTTTTTCAATAAAATTTTTCAGCGTCTCAATCATTCCAAAATTTTCAAAGTTATCACTCATTGCATCTTGTGTAGGAAAAACTAAAATTGGCAGTCCGCCCACGCCGTAAATTTTCACATTCATATTTCGTTTTAAATTTTTGCTGTACCAATACATTTTGACTAACTCCTTTTGTTAAATTACAACAGATTTTTTTTGATTTGTTCAATCCTGCAAAAGTTTGCACCTTAATTTCAATATCAATTTGAATTCCTGTATGCTACGACACATTTAAAATTTCTTGTTTATTTTTTTGAAAAATTAAACATCCAAACTACTTCCTTAAGATGCCAAAAAGCCCGCGAACTCAAATGAATTCGCAGGCTTTCTTTATCGAATCACCTTTTCAACTACACCATAATTTAAAGCAAATGTTCTTACTCATCACATTTGCAAGGGCTTGCAGTTAGATTAAAAATCCACCGCGTACGGTTGGTTGACTGTACCCCTGTAGTATCCGTACAAGAATACTACAGCATCGATTATCCTGCGGGTGCCATAACCGTTTCCCAAATGTTTTTATTATACAAAAATTTTTATAAAAAGTAAAAAAGAATTTTGCACCTTAACTAATTTCTCGGCGCATTTTCGTAATAGTAATTCAAATTTATAGAGGGTATGTTAAACAATTTATTCTTCAATGTCAAGTAGAAAATTTTTAAATACCGGTTTTGACGTTATAAAAAATCTCTGAATAAACATTTTTAACAAATTTGATTTCTACTACGCTAAAATCACGCCCTAAATTTACATTTTGAATTTGTTCAATAAAAAAAGCCGCCCGCATTGGACGACTTAACCCCGTGAAATTGCGGGGATTTTTTATTTTAGACTTTGAATTTTTGGACTTCCTGTTGAAGTTCATTAGCCATTTGTGACAGTCTTTCACTTTCATTGGCAATCTCGTGAACTGATGCAGTCTGTTCTTCAGTAGCCGCGCTGACAGTTTCAGCCTCTTCAGCGGCAGTTTTGCTGGCGTCACCGATTGTGCGAACATTTTCAACAATTTGTTTACCGTTATTCGCCATTGCCTGTGTTGAATGAGAAATTTCTTGCATTTGAGAGCTAACCTTTTCAACAATATCAGTAATTTTCCTGAACGCCTCACCAACTGAAACGATATTTTCTGCGCCTACTTTGAAAGATTCATTGCCCGCCTCCATATCTGTAATAGCTTGATGAGTATCTTCCTGAGTAACTTTGATTAAATCTGAAATTTGTTGCGCCGCCTCTTGTGAACTTTCGGCAAGTTTCCTAACTTCATCAGCAACAACGGCAAAGCCGCGCCCTTGTTCGCCTGCGCGCGCCGCCTCAATCGCCGCGTTCAATGCAAGTAAATTTGTTTGTTCGGCAATACCGGAAATTGTGCTGACGATCTGTCCAATTTTTTGAGAATTTTCACCAAGAGTCATAACTGATTCTGCAGTTTGATGAGAAGTTTGCTCAATCTTCTTCATTTGTTCAATAGCGTTTTTAAGTGTAACTTCGCCATCACGGGCAATATTCGACGCCTCAAGACTTTTAGCCGCCGCTGAAGAGGCATCGGACGCCATTGATTGAATTGAATCGTTTAACTGTTCAATAGCATTTGTAGTTTCGTTTACGGCGTCAAGTTGTTGATTAGTACCTTCAGCAACTTTAACGATAGACTGCGCGACTTGATTAGCCGCCAAAGAAGATTGTTCTGTTGTAGCGTTCAATTCTTCAGCACTGCCCGCCAAACTTTCGGCAGAATGATTAACAGACTTCATGACTTTTGAAACGCCGCGGCGCATTTCCATTACAGCATTTGCTAACATTCCCAATTCATCTTTTGAATCAATACGCGATTCTCTGTCTCTAAAATCGCCCTTAGATAAAAGGCTCATTTCTTCCATCATTACGCCGAGTGGACGCATAACTTTATTTACTGTTACCCAAATTCCCCCCGAAATTAAAACTAAAAGTACAATAGAAATTATAATCATAATCGTCAACATACTTTTTACCGGTTGAAAAAGTTCATCTTCATAAGCAAGCGTTGCCATCCCCCAACCGGTTGATTTTATCGGCGTGTAAAAAGCTATCATATTATCGCCGCTCTTTGCAGTGAAATGATAGACGCCACTTTCACCGCTTAACATTTTATTTCCAAGTTCAGCTAAAGATTTATCGTCTTCTTCGGTAATTTTTTTCTTCATTATGGATTCTTCGTCAGGATTGACAATGTAAACGCCTTCTTTGGAAACTAAAAGGCTGTAACCTTTTGTACCAAATTTCAACTCGTGAACTTTATCCATAACAGATTGAACATAAATAGCCGCTAAAACCATTGCCACAGGCTGCCCGGCGTCATTCCTTGCAAGTGCGATTGAGTTTACAATAATTTTTCCGGTTGCTTGTGAAATTACAGGGCTTGACATAAAAGAATCTTGCGCCCCTGTCATAGTTTGTTTGTACCACGCTTTATCAGCATTTTGCATTTCTTTAAAGCCATTTGAAGTTTGTCCATACAAAACGCCGGAGCCGTCGAAAGGTCCCCAACTTACGCTGTCATAAACCCCGGGATAACGCTTTTTCATAAGTTCCAACCGATAAATATTATTTTGGTTTAAAAGTTCAGCATTGACAGTTTTTGCAATGGGCGTTGAGGCTGTTTCGTGCGTTTCCATCATTCGCTTGTCTAACCAATCTGAAACGCCGTCACCAACTTCATTTGTGTTATTCATACTACTTTCAATAATCTGAGTTTCAAATGCAGATTTTACGTATTTGAAAATAACGCCACTCATTACCATTAATCCAATTACTACGATAGGAATAACTAAAATTAGAATTTTTCCCTTGACTGATTGTGTGTTCATCTTTTCCACTCCTTAACTTAAATTTTTTAGAATATTATCAAATTCGCAGGCGATTGTCTAATTTATTTTTGAAACATAAAAATTTAACTAAAAATAAAAATATCCCTTGACAGATTTTATAGTGGGGGGGGTATAATTTTTCCAGTTAGTACGGTAATGGTTTTATTTAAGGAGGCAGATTTTTATGAGCAAGTTGAAATTTGACATTCAGTTTTTTGCAGAAACTTATTATGGTACGAATGGAAGCGACAACATCCGCAATGGCTATGATTATGATGTAATTTATGGTAATGGTGGCGATGATACAATTTACAGTCTTGGTAACGGTGTAACAATATATGGCGGTGACGGTGACGACAGCATTTATAATCGTTATGGCGGTGATGTTGCAATTTACGGCGGCAATGGTAACGATACTATTATTGATACTTTTGGTTGGGTTTCAATCTATGGCGGCGCAGGAAATGATAAAATCAGTCTCGGCACAGGATTAGTAAATAGCGATTTTACAGATATAAATGCAGGAACAGGCAACGATACCGTTTATGGTATGGAAGACAGCCACGCTTTTAATTATATGTACGCCAGTGGCGACGGCAACGACGTTATTTACAACTATAACCCGAACAATAAAATTTCAATTACGGACAATTCTTACTATACCACTTTGAAAAGCGGCAATGATTTTATAGTTAGTGTCATTGGCAGCGGCGCAATAACTTTGGACGGAGCCGCCAACAAAAATATCAACATTAGCGGCGGTAATTTCACTATTCCCAATACGGGAACAGAAATTAAAAATTTTACAAACTCTACAGTGATTAGCGGTACTGATAAAAATGATACTATAAAAAGTAGAGCGTCGGCAGTAACAATTTACGGCGGCGCAGGTAATGATTATATTTCCAGCGACGGTGTCCTTAGTGGCGGTTACAGTTACCACAATACCTACTCGGAAGTTTTATTTGACAATGTCATTTACGCAGGTGCGGGTAATGATACTGTTTATGTGAATCTTAATTCTGCTGGTTCAAAGTATTCAGGGTACGCGCCTTTTTATGGCAATGGAAATTCAGTTTATGGCGGCGATGGCGACGACTCAATTTCTATTGAATTTTGTGAAAATACAACCGTTGACGGCGGAGCAGGTAACGACACAATTAAAATTTATGGTAATGATAATTCATTAATTCTAGGTGGCACAGGAAACGATTTTATAGACTTAACAAGTGGAGGTATTCAAACAATTAATGCCGGAACTGGCAACGATACAATTTCTATCAGCAGTGGTGAATACCTTTTCCAATATGCAAACGGCGACGGCAACGACATTATCTACAATTTTAACGGCACTTTGCAAATTACCGGCGGCAAATATCAAACTTTGAGAAGTGGCAACGATTTAAGAGTTAGCGTCGGCAGCGGTTCAGTTTTGATTAAAGATATTGCAAATGCTACTGTCAGCATTGTAGGCACTTATGACAGCGGCGATACTATTCCCGCCAATACATTGCCTGCAGGAATTTCTATCAGCAATTCCATTTTAACGGCGTCCAGCAGTTTTACCGGCAGTAAAATAGATTTAGCAGATTATCCAAATGCAACGAAAGTAAACGCCTCTGCACTTTCAAAGGCTGTAAGCATTGTTGGAAGTTCGGCGGCAAATTCACTCAAGGGCGGAAACGGTAACGATACTATTTACGGAGGTTATGGCAATGATACTGTTTCGCTCGGCGGCGGTAATGATGTCTACATTTACAGCGGCGGCAACGATTTTATTCAAGATTACACGGCGGGCAAAGATAAAATTAAATTTGCAAGTGGCTATATCACAGGCAGTTCAATTTCCGGTTCAAATGTAGTTTTGAGAACTTCAACCGGCAATGTTACTTTACAAAATGGTAAAGACAAAAAAATTACAGTGATAGATTCAAGCGGCAACGAAACTACCAGTACTTATCCAACAGAAACTTTACCGGCGGGGATAACGGTTAAAAATTCCGTTGTAACGGCGTCAACCAAATTTACGGGCAGTAAAATAGATTTAGCAGATTATCCAAATGCAACAAAAGTAAACGCGGCGTCACTTTCAAAGGCTGTAAGCATTGTTGGAAGTTCGGCGAATAATTCACTGAGAGGCGGCAAGGGCGCAGATACTATTTCAGGCGGCAGTGGCAATGATACATTAACCGGCGGCGCAGGTAAAGATATTTTCATTTACTCAAGCGGCAATGACACAATCACAGATTACGCGGCAGGACAGGATAAAATTAAACTTTCAAGCGGTACAATTACAAATTCCACAATTTCCGGCTCAAATGTTGTACTTAAAACTTCCAACGGTAATATCACTGTTCAAAATGGCAAAAACAAAAAAATTACAGTAATAGATTCAAGCGGCAACGAAACTACAAACACTTATCCTGCAGAAACTTTACCGGCTGGGATAACAGTTAAAAATTCAGTTGTAACGGCGTCAACAAAATTTGCGGGCAGTAAAATAGATTTAGCAGATTATCCAAATGCAACAAAAGTAAACGCGGCGTCACTTTCAAAGGCTGTAAGCATTGTTGGAAGTTCGGCGAATAATTCACTTAGAGGCGGCAAGGGCAATGATACAATTACCGGCGGCAGTGGCAACGATACTTTAACCGGCGGCGCAGGTAAAGATATTTTCATTTACTCAAGCGGCAATGACACAATCACAGATTACGCGGCAGGGCAAGATAAAATTAAACTTTCCAGCGGTACAATTACAAATTCTACAATTTCCGGCTCAAATGTTGTACTTAAAACTTCCAATGGTAATATCACTGTTCAAAACGGCAAAAACAAAAAAATTACAGTGATAGATTCAAGCGGCAACGAAACTACTACCACTTATCCTGCAGAAACTTTGCCGGCTGGAATTTCTATAAACAATTCTGTTGTGACGGCGTCAACCAAATTTACAGGTAACAAAATAGATTTGGCAGATTATAGCGGCGTAACAAAAGTAAACGCGGCGTCACTTTCAAAGGCTGTAAGCATTGTTGGAAGTTCGGTGGCTAATTCACTTACCGGCGGCAAAGGCGCAGATTCACTTTATGGCGGCGCAGGTAACGATACATTAAGCGGCGGCAAGGGCAACAATACTTTGACAGGCGGAAATGGTAAAGATACTTTCATTTTTGGCGGCGGAAAAGACACGATAACAGACTACGCGGCAGGGCAGGATACTATAAAAATTTCAAGCGGTAAAATTTCTAAAACTTCATACAGCGGAAAAGACGTTATTTTTAAGATTGGCAGCGGCTCTTTGACTGTCAAAAACGGCAAGGGCAAAAAAATTACCATTACTGATTCAAGCAACAAAACTACTACTCAGACTTATTCACAAACTTTTGATTTATTTGAAGATAATAATTTTATTTCAGAGGACGTGCAACTTTCAGAAATTACCGCGCAAAAATTTTCTGTTACCAAAATTCAAACTTCACAAGTTGACGAATTTAAGCAAATACAAAATTTGTTGGCTTACAGCGAAAAAAAATAAAATTTTATTATTCTCAAACTAAATTTTGGTTGACTTATAAAAGAAACTTTAATAAAATTTTGACAGGTACAACGAAATTTTTTTGAGAGGAGAATTTTTTAATGCTGCACAAGAAATTAAAACCCTTCCCAAAAGATTTTTTCTGGGGCGCGTCTACTTCAGCATATCAAGTTGAAGGCGCAAATTTGGAAGACGGCAAAGGACCTTCTTGCCAAGATGTTAAGGAACTCCCGCCCGGCACTGCAGATTTAAAAACCTGCGCCGACCATTACCACCACTACAAGGAAGATATTGCTTTAATGGCGGAAATGGGCTTTAAATCCTATCGCTTTTCCATTGCGTGGACAAGAATTTTGCCTAACGGCACCGGCGAAATTAATCCTCAAGGAATTGAATTTTATAACAATCTGATTAATGAATGTTTGAAATATAACATTACGCCGATTGTTACAATGTTTCATTTTGATATGCCGGACGCCCTCGACAAGCGCGGCAGTTGGTCTAATCGTGAGTCCATTGAATGGTTTGAAAATTATGCAAAAGTTTTATTTGCAAATTTCGGCGACAGAGTAAAATATTGGCTTACGATTAATGAACAAAATATGTTGACGCTTGTTGGCTCGGTTATTGGAACTCTGCGCGTTCCTGAAGGCACCAAAAATCTTACAAAAGAAATTTATCAGCAGAATCATCATCAACTTGTAGCGCAGGCTAAGGCAATGGTACTTTGTCATAAAATGTTACCAGATGCTAAAATTGGTCCCGCGCCGAATATCGCCTTTGTTTATCCTGCAAGTTGCAAGCCGGAAGATATTTTAGCCGCCGAAAATTACAACGCTATAAGAAATTGGCTTTATCTTGATGCCGCCGTTAAAGGCAGATACAACAATTTAGTTTGGGCGTACCTTGAAGAAAATGACGCTTGCCCGGTCTTTGGCGAAGGCGACGAAGAGGCTCTTCAAAATGCACACCCCGACTTCATCGGCTTTAACTACTATACAACTTCAACAGCTGAGGCTAGCAACGATTGGGACGAAGAATTAGAACCGAATGCAGATCAACAAACTGCACGCGGTGAGGCAGGTTTTTATAAAGGCTTTAAAAATCCTAATTTAATGCAAACTGAATTTGGCTGGGAAATTGATCCTACCGGTTTTCGTGTTACAATTCGTGAACTTTATGACCGTTATCATTTACCGTTGCTTGTTACTGAAAACGGCTTGGGCGCGTACGATAAATTGGAAGATGGAAAAATTCATGACAACTACAGAATTAAATATTTGTACGAACATATTAAACAGATTCAGCTTGCAATTACTGACGGCGCAGAAATGCTCGGCTACAATCCGTGGTCTGCAATAGATTTAGTTTCCACTCATGAAGGTATTCGCAAACGCTACGGCTTTATCTACGTTGATACTACCGATGAAAAAATTGGCAGCCTTGAACGTTACCGCAAAGATTCTTTCTTCTGGTACAAAAAAGTTATTGCGTCTAACGGCGAAGATTTGTCTTTCTAAAATTTAAAATTTAATATCGTTGAAAAAATTTCTGCTACGGTTTAAAATACGTGGCAGATTTTTTTATTTGAGGTGAACAAATTGGAAAATATATCAAAAGTGTATGAGCCGCAAAATTTTGAGCGGGAAATTTACGCGCAATGGGAAAAAGATAAAAATTTTCATACAGAGGCAGACCGCGCGGGCGCGCCTTACAGCATAGTGATCCCGCCGCCGAATGTTACGGGGCAACTTCACATGGGCCACGCACTCGACGAAACTTTACAAGATATTTTAATTCGTTATCACAGAATGAAAGGTTATAATACTTTGTGGATGCCGGGCACAGATCACGCCGGAATTGCAACTCAAGCCCGCGTTGAGGCAAGCCTGCGCGAGGAAGGAACTAACCGCTATAAACTCGGCAGAGAAAAATTTTTGGAGCGTGTTTGGAAGTGGAAAGAAAAATACGGCAACCGAATTACTCAACAACTTAGAATTTTGGGCGCAAGTTGTGATTGGGACAGAGAACGCTTTACAATGGACGAAGGTTGCTCCGCTGCCGTGCGAAAAGTTTTTGTAACTTTGTACAATGAAGGCTTGATTTATCGCGGCAACCGAATTACTAATTGGTGTCCAAAATGCAACACAGCCCTTTCAGATATTGAAGTTGAACACGTAACAGAGCAAGGGCATTTGTGGCATTTGCGCTATAAATTTAAAGACAGTGAAGAATACGTCGAAGTTGCAACCACGCGCCCTGAAACAATGTTAGGCGATACGGGCGTTGCAGTTCACCCCGACGACGAACGCTACAAAAATTTAGTTGGACGCACTTTAATTTTGCCGCTTGTCAATCGTGAAATTCCGCTTTTTGCTGATGAATATGTTGACAAAGAATTTGGTACAGGCGCGGTAAAAGTTACGCCCGCGCACGACCCCAATGACTTTGAAATGGGTTTACGCCACAACCTCGCGCAGGTTAAAGTTATCAACAATGACGGCACAATGGCTGAAGGATTGGGCAAATATTCTGGGCTTGACAGGTACGAATGCAGAAAATTAATTATCGAAGATTTAAAGGCGGCGGGCGTCTTAGTTTCAACTGAAAACCATGAACACGCGGTAGGGCATTGTTCCCGCTGTAATACAACAGTTGAGCCGCTGGTTAGTCGTCAATGGTTCGTGAAAATGGAAAGTTTAGCCGCGCCTGCGATTGACGCTGTGAAAAACGGCGATACTAAATTTGTTCCCGACCGCTTTTCTAAAATTTATATAAATTGGCTTGAAAATATTCGTGATTGGTGTATTTCAAGGCAACTTTGGTGGGGACACAGAATCCCCGCGTGGTACTGCGACGACTGCGGCAAAATGACTGTTTCAGAAAATGACGTTACAGAATGTTCACATTGCCACAGCAAAAATATTCGTCAAGATGAAGACGTTTTGGACACGTGGTTTAGCAGTGCTTTATGGCCTTTTTCGACAATGGGCTATCCTGAAGACACGCCCGAGCTTAAAAAATTTTATCCTACAAGTACATTGGTTACAGGCTACGATATTATTTTTTTCTGGGTTGCTAGAATGATTATGATGGGCTTGAAATTTCAAGGCAAAGTACCTTTCAGAAATATTTTTATTCATGGGCTTGTACGTGATGAACAAAATCGTAAAATGTCAAAATCGCTCGGCAACGGTATTGATCCTGTTGAAGTTATCGACAAATACGGCGCGGACTCTTTACGCTTTATGTTGGTTACAGGCAACACGCCCGGCAACGATTTAAGATTTTCTTGGCAGCGCGTTGAATCTGCGCGAAACTTTGCAAACAAAATTTGGAATGCCTCAAGGTTTTTGTTAATGAATCTTGAAAATTTCGACGCTGATTTTAAACCGGCTGAAAGTGATTTAACTTTGGCTGACAAGTGGATAATTTCCCGCTTAAATCGCACGGCAAAAAGTGTTACAGAAAATCTTGATAAATTTGAGTTGGGAGAATCAGCGCGGCTTATGTACGATTTTATTTGGTCGGAGTTTTGCGATTGGTACATTGAATTGATTAAGGCGCGTTTGTACGGCGAAGACGCCCGCGCAAAGTCTACCGCGCTTTACATTTTAAATACCGTGCTTGAAAAATCCTTGCGCCTCCTTCATCCGTTTATGCCGTTTTTAACTGAAATTATTCGCCAAAAGTTGCCCAATGCTGAAGGAAGTATAATGCTTGCAAAATGGGTAGAGGCGGGCGAAATTGACGACGCGGCAGAAAATCAAATGCAAATTTTTATTGAAATTATAAAAGTTATTCGCAATTTGAAAAATGAAGTTGGCGTCGAGCCGCGCAAAAAATCTGAAGTTGTTTTAAAAATTGCCAATACCGAAATTTTGGAAATTGTAAAATCCAATGTAAATTATGTTTCGGAACTTGCCGCCGCTGAGCCTGTAACTTTTTCAAGTGAAAAGCCGCAACACGCACTTACCGGCGTTGCAGGCGGCGTTGAAATTTTCTTGCCGCTCCAAAATCTTATCGACACTGAAAAAGAAATTGCCCGCCTTACCAAAGAACTTGAAAAACTCAAAAAAGGTATTGCCTCAACTGAAGGCAAACTCAAAAATGAAAAATTCATAAGCAAAGCTCCCGCTGAAGTTGTACAAGCCGAAAAAGAAAAACTTGCAGCCGCACAGGAAAAAATTTCGTCAGTCGAATCCAGAATTGAACAACTCAAAAATTTAGGAGATTAAATTTGTCACGCTATAACGATATTGATATTGGCAACTGGAAAAATTACGGCGATATTGAAACTGATTCTTTGTGGATTATTGACAAGCGGGACAATTCCGGCGCACATTCCGGCGATTATCACGGAAATTTTGTTCCGCAAATTCCCTATCAACTTTTCAGCCGCTATACAAAAAAAGGCGATTGGATTTTAGATCCGTTTATGGGGAGCGGCACTTCACTTATCGAGGCGCAAAGAATGAAAAGAAACGCCATAGGAATTGATTTGCAACAAAAAATTATTGACGCCGCAAAAGTTAAAATTGCTGAAGAATATAATTCAAATTCAAAAATTTTTACGTTTTGCGGCGACAGTTCAACCATTGATATTAAAAATTGCCTTGAGGTTGCAGGCGTTGATAAGGTACAATTTATAATTTTTCATCCTCCCTACTGGGATATAATTAAATTTTCTGACAGCCTGCAAGATTTATCTAATTGCGTAAGTCTCGAAGATTTTTTAAAAAGTTTTGGTAAAATTATTGAAAATACGGCGGCGTTTCTTGAAAAAAACAGATATTGCGCCGTCGTTATTGGCGATAAATATGCAAACAGTCAAGTTGTACCGCTCGGCTTTTACTGTATGAATTTATTTCTGGAAAAAAATTTTCTGATGAAGGCGATTATTGTAAAAAATTTCGGTGAAACAAAGGGTAAAGCAAATCAGCAGGCAATTTGGCGTTATCGTGCACTGAAAAACGATTTTTACATTTTCAAGCACGAATATATTTTTGTTTTCAAGAAAATCAAGGATTAATTTTTTCCTGCAAATGTTTTTTAAATTCTAACGGGTCATACCAATAACAGCCGATGCAAGCATTTTCTTCGCCGTGATGTTCGGCAACGCCGTAATAATAAGACATAGGATAACCTAAAAGTTTGGCGTCGTATCTTTTGCCGCTTGCTTTACATTCTTTGCAAAATTGCCTTTTGGCGTCGTTTGCGGCTTTACTTAAAGGTTGAAAATCTGAAAGTTTTTGATTTTCGTTTTGCATTACGCGGGATTCATTTTTCATTCCGTTTTTGTGATCAACTTCAGGATTTGAAGTTCCAAGAATTACACAACGCCGCGAGCGAATTTCCTTTTTTATCGCAGCGTTGATATATTGCGTTGAGTTATCATCGTTAAAACCGGCAAGCCTTATGGCGTCAATTCCGTTACCGCTTGTTCGATTTTTATCAAATTCAATCTTAAATTTTTTTGCAAGTGTTGATTCTTTACGCGCCCAAGATGCACCGTTTCCAAATTTTAATTCTGCATATTCGCCGACAAATTCGCCAACCAATACCCAGCGGCTAAATCCTAATTCGTTAGGTTGCGCCAATTTCAAAAATAATTCAGTTTTTGTCATTGTCATTCTCCAAAAAAAGTCTGTATGTTTCAATTTCGAGAGCGTCAGTGATTTTTTGAATATTGCCAAGAGAAATGCTACGTTGTCCCCTTTCAATATCGCTGATATAAGTTCTGTGAAGAGCGCACAATTCAGCAAATTTTTCTTGTGAAATACCGCGTTTTAATTTGTAATTGCGTAAATTTTTTCCAAAAACTTCCAATATATTCAAAGTTAAAACCTCCTGTTAGGAAAAAAATTTTAACCGGTGGAATACAATAATTCTACATACAATGAGTTAGGAGAGGATAAAATTGTGAAGGGGAAAAGTTTAAGCCAATTCATTAATGACTTGCATTACAACGCCGAAACAGAATTTACTTTCAATGATAAAAAATATTTAATTTCCGGATGGATTAACGAAAACAATACCTACACGCTTGAATTGTATTCAATCGAAAAAAATCCTCAAAAATTATTTTGCTGTACAGATTTTTCAAGACAAGCGGTCGTTGAACAATTTGAAAATGCAAAGATTTTTGAAAATAAAACTATTTACGAAGTTGAAAAAAATATTACCGTAAATTATGGATAAGGAGAAAAAATTATGGGCTTTTTTGACACACTTAAAGTAATGAAAGATATTGTAGTTGGCGGGATAGAATCCTTTAAAGCCGGTGAAAAATTGGATGAACTTATTGAAAAATCGTTGAGTGACTACGAAGACGTTTTGACGACTGAAGAGAAAAATTTTTATCAAGCTTATCAAAATGTTAAATCGCAGTATGAATCAAATACAGACAGCAACGAAAATCAAAATTTAATTGAAAAAATTGAAGACGCTCAAATAGCTTACCTTGAATCGCTTGAAAATAATTCTTCGTTGCCGAAGTCTTTCAGAGAAGAAATTAAAACTGCGATTGAAGAATTTAAAAAAGCTGACAATATGGCTCTGGACAGTTTGGGCGAAACTCTCGAAAAATACGCGGAAAATGATGAGCAGAAAGCCGAAGTTCGCAAAACGCTTGAAGAATCTAAAAGAAAATAATTTTCTGATGTACAGGAAAAATTTTGTCAGTCAAACTTCAAATATAACAACTGAAAAAATTATAATTTCTTGTGATTCATTTGTAACATAAAAAATTTTTAAAGTCTCCTTTTGTAGGAGACTTTTTGTTTGTAAATAATTAATTAAAATACTAAAATCAACTGAAAGGCAGTACTTTTATGACTGTCACAAACAAGGGGATAAAATTTAATGGCAATGTCGTATATCGTATTCAAAAAGCAGAATTTGTACGTTTATTTTTAAACCTAAAAACAAAACAAGTTGCAATTCAAAAATGCCGTGAACAAGACGATTATTCAGTTTTATTTTTAACTCGCGATAAAAACTGGAATTGGAGAAATGGTGTACAACTCAATAATCAATTACTTAAACAAAAAATTCGTGATTTTATGGACTGAGATTTGGAAAATTATAACTATCGTGCGTATGGTTTTTTCTCGGAAGAAGATAACGCAGTAATTTTTGATTTAAAAAGCGCAAGAAAACTTCATAGACGCAAAATAAAAAAACTCCTGACCAAAATAGCCACGACTATTAAACTATGGCGTAAACATTAAAAGGAGTGATGCTTTTGATTGTAAAAAAAATGCACCTTAAAAACTCAAAGTGCGTGAAATATAAATTTAATAATAGCAAATATATTTTATCATATTCACGCACTCGGTCAAGAAAAAATATTAATTTTATTGACGAGGTGAATTTATGAAAAAGAATAATTTTGACGAAGGTTTCAATTTGGAATTAGTAGAAAATGCCTTTTTCGACGGTGAATTGGAAATTCCAATAATTAATCCGCCTGAAAAAATAATTATTCATTCGGAAATGATTCCGTTTTCAAAACGTAACCGCAGTAAAGATTTTTCAGAGTGTCTTGTTTTTTATGAGCACGATGTAAATTTTGCTGAAGTTATTCGTAATCCTGCTGAATTGAAAGAAGATATTCTGCGTTTTAAATTTATGACTACGCCGGATGATTCACTTTACCGTGACGCGCCATTGACTGCCCAAATTGCAAATGTTTATAGAAATAGAGCTATTGGGCACTTTTTTCAAAAATTAGGTATGTACGTTATTACAAATGTACGCTGGGGCGATGAACGCAGTTATACCACCGAAATTTTGCCGGAAAAATTCGCATTTTTAGGTGCACCAAAAAATAGTATCGTTTCAATCGGAACTTACGGTTGCGTCAAGGATAAAGACAATGCATATTACTTTCGCGCAGGGCTTGAGGCTATGCTTGAGGAATTGACGCCGCAAGTTGTACTCGTTTATGGCAGTATGCCAAAAAAAATTTTTGACGGCGTTAAACACAAAACTTAATTTGTCAATTATCCCGACTGGATTTCAAAAGTTAGAAAGAAGGTCGGCTAAATGGGTACAGGTAAACCCGGACGTAACCTCAATACCAAAGGTGGTAGTGCTCGGAGTGTTAGTGATTTTGCGCTTGTTCATTTAATCGAAGGTGATTTTACAAAGCCAATGCGCAAAAGAGATCGCCTTCGCCTTAAAAGCGGCGGACACGGCGAAAAAGGACGACTTCTGCTTGAAAAATATGGATACAATATAATATCGTAAAGACTTATCCAAATGGCGTTAGAGTTGGAAATATCCCCGACCATACAAAAAAATTAAAAAAACAGGAATAGGGCAGTCGTGATTTCCTGTAAATTGGACTCCAAAAGATATTCGTCGCGCCGGTGAACACGTTGCAGGGCTTAGAAAAAATCGTCACGTTCCAGACGGAAAAATTTCATATGGAATGTACAAGGGGGTTAGAGTTGGAGTTATTCGCACTAATGGGAGAATAGCTACTATTTTTCCAGATTCCATACAACCTACAAAAAAAGGAGGCAATAAACATTGAACGTTGAAGAACTTAAAGCAATAGTAGCCGAACGAATACGCATTGGAGACGAAACGCAAGATGAATGGGACTATGGAATTGAACAGTGCTGGAAAAAAGAAATTGAAATTCTTAGCCGTGATATGACGGCAACCATCAATTTTATTGAAAATGAATGTGACGACAAAACTTTTTGCTGGATAGGTGAAGTTTTTGATGATGTCGCCGAACGCACGCAAAGCAAAGATTTTCTCGCGGCTATAACTAAACGCGCCGCAAAAGTTGTTGATCCTGAAGAAAGACGCAGTGTTGAAATTGATATTCGCTACGCAAGCTATAAATTCGACGACGATTAATCAACATTTCCAAAAAACTTGACAAACTATTTTACCTTTGTTATATTACGCAATATAAAAATTTAAACCGTTGACGCGGAGATAACGGCGAAAAATGCCTGTACAGAGAGTCCACGTTGCTGAGAGTTGGATCAGATACAGTTCGTCAAATGGACCGCCGAGGGCGCAGTGAAATTTTAGTGTTATAGTTTGATAGTGGAGTGGTGGTATAGTTTTTACTATTAAACTACAAAACTACCACACTATCCCACTAAAAAAGTATGAGGCGACGTGGGGCGTACGTTAATCGCCGGAAGTATGATTGTACTTCGCTAAGCGCACGAAATTTTTTCCGTGAAACAGGGTGGCACCGCGGATTTTATATTTAAATTCGTCCCTGACAGGATTTTTTATTCTGTCGGGGGCTTTTTAGTTTCCGGCAAATTTGGAGGTTTTTATATGAAAGTTAAACCAACTTTGGAAGAAGTAAAAAAAATTGCCGCCGAAAATCGCTACAAAGTTATTCCCTTAAGTTGCGAAATTTTGGCGGACGTCAAAACGCCTATTGAAGTTCTGCGCGTTTTGAAAAATGTTTCGGCTCATACCTATATGCTTGAATCTGTTACAGAAAAAGAAAAATGGGGGCGTTATACTTTTCTCGGCTACAACCCCAAACTTTGCATAACTTGTACCGGCGGCAAAATGAAAATCGGCGATACTGAAATTTTGACTGATAACCCTTCAGCTGAAATTAGAAAAATTTTGGCAGATTATAAAAGCCCGCGCCTTGAAAACTTGCCGACTTTTACCGGCGGGCTTGTGGGATATTTCGCCTACGATTATATTTGCTACTCCGAGCCGACGCTGAAAAATTCTGTTGACGACACAGAAAACTTTCAGGACGTAGATTTAATGCTTTTCGATAAAGTCATTGCCTTTGACAATCTTAAACAAAAAATTATTCTGATTGTGAATATGCCGCTTGAAAATATTGACGAAAATTATAAATCGGCAACGGCTGAACTTGAAAAAATTCGTGAACTAATTTTACACGGCGAAAAGAAAATTGAACCTGAAAGCAAATTGACAGGCGAAGTTACGCCGCTTTTCGACAAAGAAAAATATTGCGCAATGGTTGAACGTGCCAAAAATTATATTCACGAAGGGGATATTTTTCAGATTGTACTTTCAAACAGACTTGCCGCGCCCTTTGAAGGCAGTTTGTTAAATACCTATCGCGTTTTGCGGCTGATAAATCCTTCGCCGTATATGTTTTACTTTTCCGGTACTGATGTTGAAGTTGCGGGCGCAAGTCCTGAAACTTTGGTAAAACTTGAAAACGGCGTTTTGCATACATTTCCATTGGCGGGAACTCGTCCGCGCGGCAAAACTTTTGAGGAAGATTTAAAACTTGAAAAAGAACTTTTGGCAGATGAAAAAGAATTGGCTGAACATAATATGCTTGTTGATTTGGGCAGAAATGATTTAGGCAAAATTTCAAAATTTGAAACGGTAAAAGTTGAAAAACTGCACAGCATTGAAAGATTTTCGCACGTTATGCACATTGGCTCGGTCGTACGCGGCGAAATTCGCGCAGATTTTGACGCACTGTCGGCGATTGAGGCTGTACTTCCTGCAGGTACTTTGAGTGGCGCGCCCAAAATTCGTGCTTGTGAACTTATCGGCGAACTTGAAAACAACAAGCGCGGGATTTACGGCGGAGCTATTGGTTACATTGATTTTACCGGCAATTTGGATACTGCCATTGCGATTAGAATTATTTACAAGAAAAACGGCAAAGTTTTTGTACGGAGCGGCGCGGGGATTGTGGCTGATTCTGTAGCTGAAAAAGAATTTGAAGAATGTTTGAATAAGGCGCGGGCGTGTCTTGCCGCGTTGGAAAAAAATTTGGAGGAAATGTAAATGATTTTGCTGATTGATAATTATGACAGCTTTTCTTACAACTTGTACCAACTTGTTGGCGAATTTACCGCAGATATAAAAGTTATTCGCAATGACGCAATGACGGTTGAAGAAATTAAAAAAATTGAACCGAGTCATATAATTCTTTCGCCGGGTCCCGGCAGACCTGAAAACGCGGGGATTATTATTGACGTTGTAAAAAATATTCGTGTACCAATTTTGGGCGTATGTTTGGGGCATCAGGCAATTTGCGCGGCGTTCGGAGCGAAAATCACTTATGCAAAAAAATTAATGCACGGCAAGCAGTCAGAAATTCTTTGTGATAACAATTCGCCGCTTTTTAAAAATTTGCCGGTGCGATTTATGGCGGCGCGTTATCATTCGCTTGTTGCCGAAAGTTCGACGATTCCTGCAGATTTAAAAATTACTGCGCGCGCGTTGAATGATAATGAAATTATGGCGGTACAGCACAAAGATTTTCCAATTTACGGCGTACAATTTCACCCTGAAAGTATTATGACGCCGCAGGGAAATATTTTAATGAAAAATTTTTTGAGCATAGGTAATTAAATGGCATATTTTACTTTTATAGATTTATTCGCCGGAATTGGTGGTATCAGATTGGCATTTGAATCAGTCGGCGGGCGTTGCGTTTTTTCATCGGAAATTGACGCGGCAGCTTGCGATACTTACGAAAAAAATTTTGGCGAACGTCCTGCAGGCGATATTACAAAAATTGCGGCTGAAGATATTCCTAACTTTGATATTTTGTTGGCGGGTTTTCCGTGTCAAGCTTTTTCGATTATCGGCAAGCAGGAAGGCTTTGAAAATGAAACTTGCGGCACTTTATTTTTTGAAATTGAACGAATTTTAAAAGCTAAAAAACCGGCGGCTTTTTTGTTGGAAAATGTGAAAAATCTTAAAGCACACGACGGCGGAAAAACTTTCAAAATAATTCACGAACATTTAAAAGCACTCGGCTACAATGTTTATTCAAAAGTTTTAAATTCGTTGGATTATGGGTTACCGCAAAAACGCGAAAGAATTTTTATTATAGGATTTTTGGAGAATGTTTTCTTTGAATTTCCACAACCTGCAGAAAAAATTTTGACGCTGGAAAATATTTTGGAAAAAAATGTTGACGAAAAATATTACGTTCGCGCGGAAATTAAAAATTCACGTCTTGCAAGAATAAAAGATAAAAATTATCCGCGCCCGTACATTTCACACGAAAATATTTCCGGCTCCATTACGCCGCATCCGTATTCTTCGGCACTTCGCGCAGGAGCTTCAGCAAATTACATTCTGATAAATGACGAACGCCGCCCGACGGAAAGAGAAATGTTACGCCTGCAAGGTTTTCCCGATTCTTATAAAATAAATCTGCCTTACGGTAAAGTTAAGCAACAGTGCGGAAATTCGGTTTCAATTCCCGTTATAAAGGCGATTGCCCAAAATATGATTGACGCTTTGAAGGGAGGTGAAAATTTTGCTGACAAAAATTGACGCCAAAAACGCACTCGACAAAATTATTTCAAAGTCCCGCGTTCATCTGTACAAGCCGATTCAAATTGCAGAAATTTTGTACAGAATAAGAAATTTTGGCAATATTGATCCGCTGAATTTGGAAAGTTACCGCAATGAAAGTAAACATTGGCGCGACGAAATGGCAATTCAACTTTTGGGCAGGAAGTGTACAAGCAGTGCGCGTTTTCAGGACGATTTATTTAACGAAAATGCAATTCCGCCAAAAATTTTAAAAATCTTGAGCGACGAAAATTTAAAAACCGGCGGCGCGGTTGAGGCGTACATTTACAAAAAATTTACCGGTAAGCACAATCAACTTGCCAACGCTTTATCTTATTGTCAAAATTCAACAAAGGAAATTTTCAGCGTTGAAAAATTTATCAATTCGTTTTGGAATGAGGCGGGATTAAAGCGCAGTCTTGATAAAATTTATGAAATTGTAGTTTACGCGCTTTTTTCGGCGTTGGCTGAATCATTTCAAATAAAAATTGAAATTTCGATTTACGAGAAAAAATTTGATATTCTGCGCGAATTTGAAGACTTTTCAAAAAAAGTTATGAATTTGGATATTTTAAATCCTGCTTATGTTCAGGACGCAAAAATTTTTCGTGTTGGCGTGACAAACGCGGCTGACAGGGGATTGGATATGTATTCAAATTGGGGCGCGGCGATTCAAATTAAGCATTTAAGTCTTGACGTGAATTTGGCAGAAAATATCGTTGAAAACATTTCAAGCAACAAAATTATCATTGTCTGCAAGGACGCCGAACAAGAAATTATTTTGTCGTTGCTTACTCAAATTGGATGGCGCGGCAGGATTCAAAGTATCATCACTGAAAAAAATTTAGTTGATTGGTATGAAAAGGCATTGCGCGGAAAATTTTCAAAAATTATTGGCGATAAACTACTTGAAAAACTTTGCCTTGAAATTGCTGAAGAATTTCCATCAGTGGCAGAATTGCCGGAAATTTTGACTGCGCGGCACTATGAAAAAATTTATAATGAGTTTTGGAATTGAAAGGAGAAAATTAAAATGATTAAAGAGGCAATAATTAAAATCGTAAACAAGGGCGATTTGACCTACGACGAGGCTTTTAACGCGATGAACGAAATTATGAACGGCGAAACAACACCGACGCAAAACGCGGCTTTTTTGGCGGCACTGTCAACAAAAAGTGCGAAGGCTGAAACTGCAGATGAAATTTCCGGCTGTGCGGCGGCTATGAGAAATCACGCGCTGAAAGTTGAAACAGATTTTGACGTTTTGGAAATTGTAGGCACGGGCGGCGATAACGCGCAAAGTTTTAACATTTCTACTACGGCGGCTTTAATCACGGCGGCGGGCGGCGTCAAAGTTGCAAAACACGGCAACCGCGCCGCGTCTTCAAAATGCGGTACTGCCGATTGTCTGGAGGCGTTGGGCGTCAACATTAATCAAAGCCCCGAAAAGTGCGTTGAACTCCTGCGCGAAGTTGGAATGTGCTTTTTCTTTGCCCAAAAATATCACACGTCGATGAAATATGTTGGCGCAATTCGCAAAGAATTAGGTTTTCGCACGGTTTTTAATATTTTGGGACCTTTGACAAACCCCGCGTCGCCGAAATTCCAACTTTTGGGCGTCTACGATGAATATTTGGTGGAGCCGCTTACAAGAGTTTTGATAGATTTGGGAGTTAAGCGCGGTATGGTTGTTTACGGCTTAGATAAGCTTGATGAAATTTCTTTGAGTTCAGCAACGGCAATTTGTGAATTTAAGGACGGCTGGTACAAACGCTACACAATTTCGCCTGAAGAGTTCGGCTTTAAACTTTGTCAAAAATCAGATTTACGCGGCGGCGATCCTTCAGAAAATGCAAAAATTACCCGTGATATTTTGGCGGGCGTTGAAAAGGGCGCAAAACTTGACGCGGTTTTACTGAACGCGGGCGCGGCGTTGTACATTGCCGGAAAATCTGAAACTATGGCGGCGGGGATTAATCTTGCCCAAAATTTAATTGACAGTGGCGCGGCGTTGAAAACTCTTTCAAACTTTATTGAGGTTAGCAATTTAGGGGCTAAGGATTAAGGACTAAGGGTTAGGGATATGAATATTTTAGAAGAACTTGCAAATTATTCACGGCTTAGAGTTGAAAATGACAAGCAAAAAATTTCGTTGGAAGAAATAAAAATTGCGGCGCAAAATTCCAAACTCGGCAACGGCGAAAAATTTATTTCTTCGTTGAAACGTCCGAATTTGTCTTTCATCTGCGAAGTTAAAAAGGCGTCGCCTTCAAAGGGAATTATCGCCGAAAATTTCCCGTACATTGAAATTGCGAAAGAATATGAGGTTGCTGGCGCAGATTGTATTTCCTGCTTAACCGAACCGAAATATTTTTTGGGCAGCGATAAAATTTTTACAGAAATTCGCCAAAAAATTTCAACGCCAATGCTTAGAAAAGATTTTACTGTTGATGAATACCAAATTTATCAAGCAAAGGCGATGGGCGCGGACGCGGTACTTTTAATCTGCGCGATTTTAGCTACTGCCGAAATTGAAAAATTTTTAAACATTTGCCGAAATTTAAAAATCTGCGCGATTGTCGAAACGCACGACGAATTTGAAATTAAATCTGCGTTAAGTGCGGGCGCAGAAATTATAGGCGTCAATAATCGCAACTTGAAAAATTTTACAGTCGATTTTGAAACTGCCGCCAAACTTCGTGAACTTATTCCTGCTGAAAAAATTTACATTGCTGAAAGCGGCGTTAAAACTCCTGCAGATATTTCAACGCTGAAAAAAATCGGCGCGGACGCAGTTTTAATTGGCGAAACTTTAATGCGGGCTGAAAATAAAATTGAAATGCTAAAGAATTTGAGGGCGGCGCAATGACTAAAATTAAACTTTGCGGACTTAGCCGCGTTGAAGATATTTTGACTGTAAATGGACTTTTACCGGAATTTATAGGTTTTATTTTTTACCCAAAAAGCAAGCGTTACATTACGCCGGAAAAAGCCGCCGCGTTGAAAAATTTGCTTAATAAAAAAATTTCTGCAGTTGGAGTTTTTGTCAATGAAAAAATTAAAACCGTCGCCGAAATTGCAAAATTTTTGGATTTAATTCAGTTGCACGGTACTGAAGACGAAAATTATATTTCTGAACTGAAAAAATTTACCGACAAAAAAATTATTCAAGCGTTCAAAATAAAAACTGCCGACGATTTAAATCTTGCAAAAAATTCTCGCGCAGATTTTATTTTATTGGACAGCGGCGCAGGTACGGGCGAAATTTTTAATTGGCAACTTTTGAAAAATTTCGATAGGGAATATTTTTTGGCGGGCGGCTTAAATGTTGAAAATGTTTCTGACGCGGTAAAACTTTTAAAACCGTTTGCAGTTGATGTAAGCAGCGGGATTGAAACGGGCGGCGTTAAAGACGCGGCGAAAATGAAAAAATTTGTTGGCACAGTTAGGGGGAATTTTTATGGAGATCGTTAAAACAAAAGACGATTTAGTAAAGAATTTTAAAACACTGGACAATTATTTAAAAATGGAGGAAGAGCCTAAATATACTTTTGCATTGAATTTGATTAAAAGAGGAATTTGCTTTATTGCCGTAAAGGTTGATGAAGAAAATTATAAATTTTATCCGAGTCGTTTTGTTGGATATTTGGAAAACGATATGGAGAAACACGAAAATAATTTTGAAAAAGACGGGCGCATTACAAATCCGGCAATTACACAAATTTTAAATCAAAAACTCATTCAAGATGAATCCTTAAATACCAAATATGAAAATTATTGTGAAAAACTTGGATTTACTGCAAGAAGTAAAGGAAGTTATGGAATACCACGAAAATTTTGGCTTTTTAATGAATGAAATATTCATTGGAACTTATTCTTAATTAAAATTTTGGATAAAGGAGAAAATTTATGAAAGGCAGATTTGGAATTTACGGCGGGCAATACATACCCGAAACTTTGATGAACGCCGTTATTGAACTTGAGGCGGCTTACGAAAAATTTAAAAACGATAAAAATTTTAATGACGAATTGGAAAAACTTTTTAATGAATACGCGGGCAGACCTTCACTTTTATATTTCGCCGAAAAAATGACGCGGGATTTGGGCGGCGCAAAAATTTATTTGAAACGTGAAGATTTAAATCATACCGGCTCGCACAAAATTAACAATGTACTTGGACAGGCTTTACTTGCAAAAAAAATGGGCAAAACTCGTTTAATTGCTGAAACGGGCGCAGGGCAACACGGCGTGGCAACTGCTACAGCTGCCGCGCTTTTAGATATGGAATGTGTAATTTTTATGGGCGAAGAAGACACGCGCCGTCAAGCCTTGAATGTTTACCGAATGAAACTTTTGGGCGCGGAAGTTATTCCCGTAAAAAATGGAACCGGTACGCTTAAAGACGCCGTGTCAGAAACTTTCAGAGAATGGACGCGCCGAATTTCGGATACTCATTATTGTTTGGGCTCGGTTATGGGACCGCACCCCTTCCCGACGATTGTACGGGATTTTCAAGCCGTCATTTCAAAAGAAATTAAATTCCAAATTTTGGCAAAAGAAAACCGCCTGCCGGATTTTGTAATTGCGTGCGTTGGCGGCGGCTCAAATGCTATGGGAAGTTTTTGGAATTTTATTGACGATAAGGAAGTTAAATTAATCGGCTGTGAGGCGGCGGGGCGCGGCGTTGATACTTTTGAAACTGCAGCAACAATTACCACAGGGCGCGCCGGAATTTTTCACGGCATGAAAAGTTATTTCTGTCAAGATGAATTTGGCGGAATTGCGCCGGTTTATTCAATTTCAGCCGGCTTAGATTATCCCGGAATTGGACCCGAGCACGCCTATTTGAATGACAGCAAGCGCGCCGAATACGTACCAATTACCGACGAAGAGGCAGTTTGCGCCTTTGAATATCTTTCAAAAACTGAAGGGATTATTCCTGCGATTGAATCGGCTCACGCGGTTGCCTATGCTCAAAAAATTGCTCCAACTTTGCCAAAGGATAAAATTATTGTTATAACTTTGTCAGGGCGCGGCGATAAAGACTGTGCGTCAGTTGCAAAATTCAGGGGCGTTACTTTTTCTTGAAACGGTTAAAAATTTCGCTGAAAAAGTTTTTGCAAGTTGCAACCGCGCCTAAAATTACCGGCATTATAAACGGCAGGTAACTTGAAACGGCGTTAATTAATGTTCCCGAATGTGCCGAGCAAATTTCAGGCACCGACAAGATACAGATTAAAGCGGCTAAAATTTTCATAATGGTTACCTCCTTAAAAATATACCCTGTATAAGGATTATAAAAAATTCTTTGATAAATAATCTGTTAAAATTATAACCCCTGTTAGGGGATAAATCAATAAAAAATTTTGGGAGTTAATAAAATAAAAAAACGCCTTCTTGCAGGCGTTCATAATTTTTAACTATAGATTTACCACCAACCGAATAAACTTTTTCCCGCGTCGAGAGTTTGAATTTTAGAAATTTCGGCGTCTGTCAATTCAAAGTCTAGGATTGAAAAATTTTCCTGCATACGTTCAAAATGCGTTGACTTCGGAATAACGGGGATATTTTGCTGAATCAAAAATTTAAGTGCAACCTGCGCGACGGTTTTTTTGTGAGAGTTTGCAATTTCAGAAAGAATTTTGTTGCCGAAAATATTATTTTTGCCGCAAGCCAAAGGCGACCAACTTTCATGAACCGTACCGAAATTTTTCAGTAAGGCGTGCATTTTAGGTTGTTGGCGGAAAATGTGAGTTTCAATCTGATTGACGGCAGGTATAATTTTTGCAGTTTTCATCAGCTGTAAAAAATTATCTTCAAAAAAATTTGCAACGCCAATGGCGCGTAAATCGCCCGCTTGATATTTTTCTTCCATTGCGCGGTAAATTTCATTAAAATCTCCCGTCGGCTCGTGAATCAAAAGTAAATCAATGTAGCCGATATTCAACGCCGCCAAAGAATTTTCAATAGATTTTAAAGTGTCATTGTAGCCGCGTCCGCCCCAAAGTTTCGTAGTTACAAAAATTTCTTCACGGTTAATTTTGGAATTGCGGACGGCTTGTCCAACTTCCTTTTCGTTGCAGTAACATTGCGCCGTATCAATTTTTCTGTAACCAATTTTTAAAGCATTTGAAACGCAACTTTCAGTTATACGTGCGGGCATTTGGTAAGTACCGAAACCAATCAGCGGCATTTTTACGCCGTTATTTAAAGTTACAAATTCCATTATTTATCAAGACCTTTCACGGGGACGCCGCTACTTCCAAAAAGTTTATTTCTTACAAGTGCGCCGAGTTTTGCAATATCTTCATCTTTACGATCCCCGAAAATTTTAAGCTTGTTAAGTTCGTCAGTAAGTTGTTGATATTCGGCGTCATTCAAAACAATTTCAGCCGCGCCGAGATTTTCTTTAATACGTTCATCTTTACGCATACCGGGAATTGGCACGATAAAATTTTTGTGCATTACCCACGCAAGGGAAATTTGCGCGGGCGTAGCATTTTTTTCGGCGGCGAATTTTTTAACCAAGTCAATTACAGGCTGATTTTTATCAAGATTTTCTTTGCTGTAACGGGTAATTGTGCGGCGTATGTCATCGCCTTCAAATTTGGTGTCGGCTTTAATTTTTCCACTCAACAAGCCGCCCGCCATTGGCGAATACGCCATTAATCCAATTCCCAATTCTTCACAGGTCGGAATTTCCAAATTTTCCCACTGCCGCGCCATCATTGAGTATTCACTTTCAAGCGCAGTCAGCGGCGTAACTTTGTGAGCGCGCCTGATTATTTCAGCAGGTACTTCAGAAAGTCCCCAGCCGCGAATTTTGCCTTCTTTAATCAATTCGCCGAACCATTCGGCTAGCGTTTCAACTTCAACTTCAGACGGCAAACGGTGAACAAAATAAATATCAAGATAATCTGTGCGAAGACGTTTTAAAGAATCTTCCAACGCATGGCGTACACCGGCGCGGCTCAACTTTTCGTAATTTTGATCTCCCAACTTCATTGGCGAAAATTTGCTTGACAAAATAATTTCGTTGCGAATTGGCTCAAGGGCTTTTCCAACAAGTTCTTCATTGCGGAAAATTGCATAAACTTCCGCCGTATCGTACAAAGTGCAACCGAGTTCGTGCGCCAATCTGATAAGGCGAATTGATTCACTTTCAGCGGGAATTTCGCCGTAACCTGTGCTGAATCCCATACAACCTAAGCCGACCGCCGAAACTTCCAAATTTCCTAATTTGCGAATTTTCATTTGTACCACCTCAAATTTTTATTGACTGTCTGTATTATAATTTCAAAAATAATCAAGGTAAACCAACAATCAATTTGAAAATGTTGAGGAATCCGAAATGAAAAAAAATCCAGAACTTACAGCCGTTACAAGGCAAAATTTGGTTGAGGCGTTTTGTATTTTGCTGAAGAAAAAGCCGGTACAGAAAATTACAATTAACGCAATTTGCGAAAAAGCCGGCTACAATCGCAGTACTTTTTATAAATATTTCTGCGACGTTTACGATATTTTGGAATATGTGGAAAATATTGTTATCGCGCAGGTTAAAGAAAATTTTCAAAAAAATATTTCGCCGTCAAATTTTGAAGAAACATTTTTACAGGCGTTTACAAAAATTCAAAGTGACAAGGCGTCTTATTTCGACGTGCTTTTTAATTCCAATAATCGACAGCGTTTTACACAAAAATTGATACAGGAAATTTCGCCGATATTTATGCAAACTTTCAACTTACCGCCGGAAAATCCAAAGTCAAAATATCTGACAGAAATTTATTTTCAAACGGTTTTATCAGCGTTAATTTGTTGGCTTGATAACAATCGTGATTTAAATCTTGAGGAAATATCAAAAATAATTGGCAACGTCTTGACAGCAGGCGTTGTAACAGAAATTGCAAAGGAGCGAATTTAAATGAGTAAAATAAAAAACGCCTTCGCACAAGGCAAGGCTTTTATCCCGTTCATAACTTGCGGCTATCCAAATTTGGAAACAACGGCGGCTTGTGTCCGTGAAATGGTAAAAAACGGCGCAGATTTAATTGAATTGGGAATACCTTTTTCAGATCCGACGGCTGAAGGTCCCGTGATTCAAGAGGCAAATTTAAAAGCATTGCAAGGCGGCGTTACAACCGAAAAAGTTTTTGACTTTGTAAAAAACTTGCGGCAAGATATAAAAATTCCGCTGGTTTTTATGACTTATGCAAATGTAGTTTTTGGCTACGGCGCGGAAAAATTTATTTCAACCTGCGCTAAAATTGGAATTGACGGGATAATTTTGCCGGACGTTCCATTTGAAGAAAAAAATGAATTTTTGCCGCTATGTCGAAAATATAAAATAGATTTAATCAGTATGATTGCGCCAACTTCAGAAAATCGAATTGCCAAAATTTCAAGTGAGGCTGAAGGTTTTTTGTACATTGTTTCAAGTTTGGGCGTAACCGGTACGCGCACTGAAATTACAACAGACCTTGCGCCAATGATTAAAATTGTACGTGAAAATACAAAAATCCCCTGCGCAATAGGTTTTGGTATTTCAAATCCTGAACAAGCAAAAAATATGTCAAAACTTGCTGACGGCGTAATAGTTGGCTCGGCGATTATCAACATTATTTCAAAGTATGGCGAAAAAGCCGCGCCTTATGTTGGCGAATTTGTCAAAAATATGAAGGAAGGAATGAACGATGGATAAGACAAAATATTTAGTTGGAACATTCTTAGCAACCGCGCTTTTAATTGGCGGCTGTTTTTCAGATGAAGAAAAACCCGCAGAAAATACCACAACTCAAAATGAAACAAATTTGGCGGGAGAACGCTTGACTGACGATAACGGCGTTGAATATACGCTGATTGACAACGGCGACGGTACAGAAACTGCGCGATATGACGACGGACGCTCAGTAACTTTTCGGCGGCAAGAAGACGGCTCCCTTGATTATTTGTACGGCGCGGCGGGTTTAATTGCAGGTATGGCGGCGGGTTATTATCTTTTTCACGGCTTTTCAAGTCCTGCCGGTAATTGGAACGCCGCCCAAAATCGCTACACTGTTTCAGAGCCGCTTAAACGTAACGATGATAAAAATACAACTGCAGGCGGCGCGGGCAGAGTCTCCAACAATTCAAACACTACAAACACTACAAATACTCCAAATTCTTCAAATGCCACAAATTCCAATTCAAAAGTAAATCTTTCAAAAGAAAGTACTTCTTCAAATTCCAATGCCAAAACGGGATTTGGCTCGGCAGGAACGCGCACGCCTTCCACTTCGGCGGCGTCTTAAAAGTTGGTGATTTTTATGATGATAACTCAAAAAAATTCTTACATTGATTTAATCGATAAAAATATTATGCCTTTCGTGCAATACGGCGATTATCCCGACCGTTACCCCGCACTTTCTGCCCTAACTTTCAACAAATATTTTTATCTGGAATTGCGCGAGGCTAGCCGCGAACTTTTTGCAATTTTTGAAAAGGTTGTAAAAATTTTCCAACAAGCCCCCAAAACTTTTCAAGCGCAAATGGATATTCCTTTCAAACTTTTACCATTTTTGAATATTCCAAACGCGCTGAATTTATCAACGTGGCTTTCTCGTTTCGATTTTGTAATTGACGAAAACGGCGATTTTAAAGTTATCGAAATAAATTCTGATACGCCCTGTGCTATAATTGAGGCTTATTACGCTAATCAAATTGCGGCGGATAGTTTCGGTTATAAAAATCCAAATTTCGGCGAAGAAAATCATTTGACAAGCTTTTTGTACCAGATGAAACAAAGAATTTCGCCGCCAAAAATAAATCTGCGCGACGGCAATTTTAACAGCACGCGCCCATTTATTTTTTCGTGTTTTGAAGATTATCCTGAAGATTTCGGTACAACAAAATATTTAATGGAAACTATGCAGATAAATGCACCGGCTGGCGACGTAGAATTTGTTTCATTTTATAATTTGCAAGTTGATGATGAAGGCTTACTTTTGCCGGACGGCAGGCACGCGGCGGCGATTTACCGCTTGCACCCAATGGAAATTTTAATTGAAGAAACTGCAACCGACGGCAGCGATTTAGGCGTTTTATTTTTGGAAAAATACGCTGAAGGCAAATTTGAAATGTTCAACCCGCCGGAGGCAATTATTATGCAAAATAAATCCTTTTTGGCGTTGGTATGGCAAATTTATTTGAGCGGAAAATTTTTTAATGCGCACGAGGCAGAAATTATTGAAAGATATATGTTGCCAAGTTTTTTTGAAGAAGATTTAAATTTGATAACCGGCGGCGAATTTATCAAAAAGCCAATTTGGGGGCGTGAAGGGCGAAATATTTCAATAATCGACGGCGCGACCAAAAATACAATCTACGAACACCAAATTGAAAATCCCGACGAAGTTATTTGCCGTGAATCAAATAAATTTATGTACCAAAAATTTGTACGCACGCCGAAATTTGAGGCGTTGACTGACAGCGGAAAACTTGAGGGCTTTATAACTGTAAGTTGTTTTATGTTGGGCGATAAACCGTCCGCCGTGTACTGCCGCTTTTCTCAAGAAAAAGTTATCGGCACGGAGGCTTATTTTGTACCGTTACTGAAAAGTTAATGATTACAAATTATAAAAAAAAGAAGGCGCACAGGACGTGCGCCGCCCGCGCAAATTGCAGGACGCAATTTCAGCGGGCTGTTTTTCTTTGCTAGGCGTTTCTTTTTGCGCCAAAAAGAAATGCCGACTTGTTAAATCTTTAAAAGATTTTTGGAAAATATCGGAATTGGTGGCAGAATAAATGACTTACAACGACGCTTTAAACTTTTTGGACAGCTTAAATACTTTTGGAATTAAACCGGGCTTGGAACGAATAAATTTGTTAATGGAAAAATTAAATTTCCCGCAAAACAATTACAAAACAATTCACGTAACCGGCACAAATGGTAAAGGTTCAGTTTGTGCGATGCTTGCCGAAATTTTGAAAATTGAAGGCTACAAAGTCGGCTTGTTCACTTCACCGCACCTTGAAAGTTACTGCGAAAGAATCCGTATCAACGGCGAAAATATTTCTGAAAAAGATTTTGCCGCAATGATTGAAATTGTAAAAAATTGCAAAGTACAAGCCACACAATTTGAAGTTTTGACAGCGGCGGCGTTTAAATATTTTTCACTGCAAAAAGTTGATATTGCGGTTATTGAAGTCGGGCTCGGCGGGCTTTACGATTCAACAAATGTAATTACGCCCGAAATTTCCATTATTACCAATGTTTCACTTGAACACGAAAATATTTTGGGCGATTTAAAAAATATCGCACTCAACAAGGCGGGGATTATCAAAAAAAATATTCCCGTCGTAACGGGAGCAACGGGCGCGCCGCTTGAAATTATTCTTGAAATTGCAAAAAAAAATAACTCCGCGCTTTACGAAGTTAAAAAACCTGCTGAAGTCAAAATAAATCTTTTGGGCGAATATCAAAAATTTAACGCGGCTATTGCGATTCAAGCGGCGAAAGTTTTAAACATTGATGAAAAAATTATTCGCACAGGCTTAGAAAAAGTTGAATGGGCGGGGCGTTTTGAAATTATCGACGGCGTAATTATTGACGGCGCACACAATCCACACGGCGCGACGGCTCTTCGTGAAAGTTTAGATAAAAATTTTCCACGCGGTAAAAGAGTTTGGATTTTCGGCGCGCTTGCCGACAAAAATTTTTCAAAGATGATTGAAATTTTATTTAAAGCAGATGATTTTGTAATTGTGACGCCGCCAAATTCTGAACGCGCCGCCACTACAAAAATTTTGTGTGAAAATTTATCTGCACGCGGTATAAAAAATATTGCCGTTGAAAATATTTCTAACGCCGTAAAACTTTTAAAAAATTCTCAAGCCGAAGTTAAAATTATCGCCGGTTCATTGTATTTAATTGGCGCGGCTAGAAAATTTTTCAAAGATGATTGAAATTTTATTTAAAGCAGATGATTTTGTAATTGTGACGCCGCCAAATTCTGAACGCGCCGCCACTACAAAAATTTTGTGCGAAAATTTATCTGCACGCGGTATAAAAAATACTGCCGTTGAAAATATTTCTGACGCCGTAAAACTTTTAAAAAATTCTCAAGCCGAAATTAAAATTATCGCCGGTTCATTGTATTTAATTGGCGCGGCTAGAAAATTTTTCTGCAATTAGCCGTTAATTGCCTTTCGTTTCATTATGTAATTCCAAATTGTAACAATAACCGTCGCGCAGAGTTTCGCTATCATATAGTGCAACAAAATTATTTCTACGAAAAACCACATACAAATTTGATTCAAGCCGAGACCAACAATACTTGATCCAATGAAGATTGTTGCTTGTCTCGGCGTTTGTTTTCTTGCATTTTTGAAAACGTACTTCACACATAGCCAATAATTAAAAATTACAGAAACTGTAAAAGAAATTCCCGCTGAATATAAATAATGCACGCCAAAAAAATCTGTCAGCCCGTACAAAACGCCGCAATCTACAATCAGCGAAAGTCCGCCTACAAAACAAAATCTTACAATTTCCAAAAATCTTTCATTGCTCAATTAATTTTCACCCCAAAAAAATATTTCACTCCAAATAAAAAAATCCTGCCTTTCGACAGGAAAAAACTTTCTTACCAAACTTTTCTAAGCATAACAGACGCGCTTAAATCTTTATCATGCCCGCCTTTCTGCCACCCTATATCGCCGCCTAGTATCCAGCCGCCTTTAAATTCATTTTCGCCGCCTATTGACAATACAAAATGCGTTTTGTCTTGATTATTTTTTAACGTGTAAAAATTATTGTTATCGCCTTCATAATTAAAACTTAATTCGGGGTCTGCGCCCGTGAAAGCGTGTTTTACTCCTATTCGCGCCGCGTAATTCCCGTGACTTAAGACGCGCTTAAATTCTAAGCCGACTGTTCCTGCAAAATAGCCGTTGCTTTTTGATTTTACGTTCATATTGTAAATTCCCGCGCCCGTTTCGTTGTAGGCGTGCTGTTTCAAATGTGAATACTGCAAATTTATGAACGGCGAAATTGCAACAGATTTTTCCGGTGTTAAATTGCGTTTATATTCGCCGCCTATTTCAAAAATATTTGAATTATATTTTGCCTCTGTAGAAAGTCCCAACATTGAAATTGAACGATTTAATTTGTTGCGCGCCTTGCCGCCGTCAATGTAGAAAAATCCCTCATTAACGCCGCTGTTATAACCGCCGTAAAGCCCAAAGCGCGTATCGTAAATGTTGCCGCCTGAATTGTTTGTTGAAAGACTTGTGGCGTTGTAACTTACAAAAAGACCGCCACGCCAATTTTCCCCAAATGCTCTGTCGTAGCCGCCGCTAATTGCTTGCCCGTGATAATCTGCGCCGCCTTTCAATTCGCCCCAATTTTTCGTAAATTTTACCCAAAAATTATTGTCTGCATTTTTAGTATAACTTGCACTTACTCCCATTAAAATATTTTCGTCTTCGCCGTCCGCAAAATTCAAGCCGCCCGCGTTGAAATTAATATTCTGCGTAGAAAAAGCGGTTGTCAATCTTTCAGAAATTACGCGGTTAGCAACTGCACTTTGTTGAATGACAGAAATATTTTGTGCGGCGTCAGAATTTCCAACTTGAGAAAGTGCGCGCCCTGCATTTTCAGAATTTAAACTATAAATTGGTAAAAGTTCAGATTTTCTGTCATCGCCGGTTAAAGTGTTTGAAAGATTTTGAACGGCGTTAAAAGCTTGATTTTGTTCAAAATTTAAATTTCCAATGTTATTTGAAGATACAGTTTTAACATTAATGGAATTGCCGGAAATTTCGCCGTAACCGCTCAAGAGTCCGGAAATTGCGGCGGGATTATCTGAAGTGTTGGAAATATTGCCGGTAATTTCTGTAGCAGTTAAAATTTCAACAGTTTCATTCGGCAAAATATTTTCAGCAGTAACGGTGGAGCCGTCAACATTTGCCGTGCCGTTTACAATAAATTTTGTACCGCTGTTTTGTGCAATGAGACTGCCGGTTGAATTTAAACTGTTCATTGTCAAATTGCCGTTGCCGGAAGTATCGCCCGCTATTGCAATATTATAATTATTCAAAGTTCCGCCAATAATTCCACTGCCGGAAATAATTCCGCTGTCCGTTGTGGTTGCATTGCCGACGATAGAGCCGTTAATTGCAAGCCGCCCATTATTTACAAAAGTTCCGCCGGTATAAGTATTTGCGCCGTTTAACGCCAAAAATCCCGTGCCGGTTTTTGTAACTGAACCTTCACCGATAATCGAGCCGCCGTAAAAATTGTAAATTCCCGCGCCTAAATCAACCGTCATATTTGATAAAGTTTTTCTGTCAGGATTTGTATAATCAGAGCCGTAAAGTTCGCTTGCACTGCCCAAATTTATAATTGAATTACCGGTAGAATCTGTATCATTAAGCCACGAAACTTTAAAATCGCCGCCGTTAGCCGCCGAAGATTCTTTATTTCTTGCCACCACAAAAACGTGAACGTGCTTATAATCTGCCCTTTCAAGAATATCATCTTCGTATCCTGTAGGCATATCAATATCAATATCGTCATCATCAGCCTTTAAAGCAGAGGCGGCGGCTGTTGTTTCTTCGTTATCATCTTCAAATACAATATATTCTGTATCATACCAAGTTTTATCTTCTTCATCATAGATATAACTTTCATTATCGCCATAGTCAATTTCTTGACCTGCCATAAGCGCAATATGCACTCTGTTATTTTCGGGGCTTGTTGTACGAACTTCAACGGTATAATTTTTATCTTTAGGCAGAAAAACAAAATTATCTAAATCAACCGTGCGATAACCTGCCCATTTTGCATTGCCGTCTTCACCAAAAGTGCCGCTTTGTTGAGTTAAAATTGTACCTTCGCCGGGCGTTAAACCTTCACGAACAATTATTTCATACGGCATATTCGCTTCAGAGGCGTAAAACATAACGGCTTTTAAAAATTGTCCGTTTTCTGATTCAGCCGTTAAAGAATTGGCTATTGCTTGCGTACCGTAAGTTTCATTATCTATGTAATAATCTATAGTATCAACGGCGGGAGCATTGGTTGAATTTATGGTGTATCGTTTTGAATCGAGTTCGGCATTATAAAAAGATATAGTTGCTATTGAAGTATCTTGATAAGCAAGATTGGCGTAGCCGTCATTTGCAACGGGAATAGTTAAATCGCCACTTGTTATAGTTGTACCCCAACTGTTTCTTATGATAAACGCGCCTTGTAAAGTACTGCCGTCAGCATTGGTAAAATTTTTAAATGTGTAATTGTCGTCCCACCCTACCAACGATTCAGCATGATTTGGCGAAGTACTCCAAGGATATACTTCAGCATCAAATAAATAAGCGCGTCCACTGCCCGCCGCGTGGCTGACAAAAACAACGCCTTCATTTTGAATTAATTCTTTTGTATCTTCAATTTGTTCTTCAGTCAATCCCAAAGTATGCTCATAAAATATATCCTTAGTTCTGTATGTATCGTGCAAAAGTCCTTTAGGTTCAACAGTTTGCAATACAGAGTCTGGAATCATTGCATTGTAAGTGTCTTGCTTGAGTGTGTCAAATTCTCCGGAAGTTATTTTGGCGTTATAAATATCTTCAGTTTCAGATTCTTCTTTTAAAGTTTTGTCTGCAATGGCTGTTATTCTGTTCCAAACTGCATCTGTGTTAAAAGCATTGTAAGCATAATTTTTTTGTTCATCAGTTTTTGCCATAGTAACTGAATTTTCGTCAATCGCACCGTATTTAACCAAAGATGAAGTTGCTTCATTGACGGTGCCGCCTTGATCGTAAATAGGGTGATTATCATGATTTTCGTAAATGGTTATATCGCCGTGACTTAATTCTCTTGGTGAAGTATCATTTGCATCATCTGCAGGTTGCATAAGCGAAGTCCACGCAAGATAGTATTTAGAAAAAATATTTCTTTCGGGCGTTACATTGTAACCTGCCGCTTGCGCCGCTTTTAATTGTTTCATCCAGCTTGATTCATAAGATGCGAAAGTTCCGAAAGTCCAACAAGTACCATAATTTTGACTTTCAATCGGCGAAACTATAGAAAAATCATCAAAACCGGACGTTGAATCAGTAGGATCTGTCAAACGCCAATCAAAAAAAGTTGGCGACGCCGCCGCAGTATTTGCGATAAAAAAATTTCCAATTCCCATTACTGCCGCCAAAATCGCTGCTTTTTTCTTTTTAGATAAAGTCATAATAATGCCTCCAAATATATTTTTTATATTATAATACCCCCCTCCGTGAAAATATCCTGAAAAATAAAAAAAATCCTGCCTTTCAACAGAATTTTTAGTGTTATAGTGCGTTAGTGTCATAGTTTGATAGTGAATAGATTACCAAACTTTTCTAAGCATAACAGACGCGCTTAAATCTTTATCATGCCCGCCTTTTTGCCACCCTATATCGCCGCCGAGTATCCAGCCGCCTTTAAATTCATTTTCGCCGCCTATTGACAATACAAAGTGCGTTTTGTCTTGATTATTTTTTAACGTGTAAAAATTATTGTTATCGCCTTCATAGTTAAAATTTAATTCGGGGTCTGCTCCCGTGAAAGCGTGTTTTACTCCTATTCGCGCCGCGTAATTCCCGTGACTTAAGACGCGCTTAAATTCTAAGCCGACTGTTCCTGCAAAATAGCCGTTGCTTTTTGATTTTACGTTCATATTGTAAATTCCCGCGCCCGTTTCGTTGTAGGCGTGTTGTTTCAAATGTGAATACTGCAAATTTATGAACGGCGAAATTGCAACAGATTTTTCCGGTGTCAAATTGCGTTTGTATTCGCCGCCTATTTCAAAAATGTTTGAATTATATTTTGCCTCTGTCGAAAGTCCCAACATTGAAATTGAACGATTTAATTTATTGCGTGCCTTGCCGCCGTCAATGTAGAAAAACCCTTCATTAACGCCGCTGTTGTAACCGCCGTAAAGCCCAAAGCGCGTATCGTAAATGTTGCCGCCTGAATTGTTTGTTGAAAGACTTGTGGCGTTGTAACTTACAAAAAGACCGCCACGCCAATTTCCCCCAAATGCTTTATCATAGCCGCCGGAAATTGCCTGCCCGTGATAATCTGCGCCGCCCTTGAGTTCGCCCCAATTCTTTGTAAATTTTACCCAAAAATTATTGTCTGCATTTTTAGTATAACTTGCACTAACTCCCATTAAAATATTTTCGTCTTCGCCGTCCGCAAAATTCAAGCCGCCCGCGTTGAAATTAATATTTTGCGTGGAAAAAGCGGTTGTCAATCTTTCAGAAATTACGCGGTTAGCAACTGCACTTTGTTGAATGACAGAAATATTTTGTGCGGCGTCAGAATTTCCAACTTGAGAAAGTGCGCGCCCTGCATTTTCAGAATTTAAACTATAAATTGGCAAAAGTTCAGATTTTCTGTCATCGCTGGTTAAAGTGTTTGAAAGATTTTGAACGGCGTTAAAAGCTTGATTTTGTTCAAAATTTAAATTTCCAATGTTATTTGAAGATACGGTTTTAACATTAATGGAATTGCCGGAAATTTCGCCGTAACCGCTCAAGAGTCCGGAAATTGCGGCGGGATTATCTGAAGTGTTGGAAATATTGCCTGTAATTTCTGTAGCAGTTAAAATTTCGGCAGTTTCATTCGGCAAAATATTTGTGGCAGAAATTATGGAGCCGTCAACATTTGCCGCGCCGTTTACGGTAATTTTTCCATTTTGATTAATCAAAGTCCCGTCAGAAATTAAATTTCCATTAATTGTCAAGCCGCCAATAGTGCCGTGATTGTAAAATTTGCCGGTTGTATCGTCGGTAAAACCTTCAGCAAGTTTTTCTGTCATATCATTTACAGTGAAAGTACCGCCAAAAAGTTTTGCGCCGTTTGAAACATTGACATTGACAATATCAGCCGCGCCGCTGTAATTTAAAGTTCCCGCCGTAACATTCATTTTCATATTGTCAACACCGGTAATATCGCCGCTGTAAGTGTTATCAGCGTTGAAATTTAAATTCGTCACAAGGTCGGGAATATATTTTGTGTAAATATACTTTTCGCCGTTGTACTGAATTTTCAAAGTCTCCAAAGACAAATACTGCGTCCCGGCAAATTCACTATATTGATCTTCGTCAGAAATTCCGTATTCTTCAGAATCAAAATTTTTCCAATTTGAAGTGATATTGCCGATAATTTCCGCGCCTTCATTGATGTTGACATTTTTAACGAAAGATTCTTCAGCAATGTAAACAGCGTTATTAAATATGGTTGAAGTAACTTCGAGTTTGCCGGAAATATTTACATTGTCAATCATTGGCGCGTTTAAATCGCCGTTTTCTAAATCTGTAAAGCTGTAGTCGGCGTCTTCGGCATTCGGATTAAGTTTTTGGTTATACGCAAAATCAATTTCGCCGCTACTGTTCACGTTGCGCGTATAACGAATGTAAGAGCCGCGATATTCTGTAGTTCCGCCCATAGAATTTGCGCCAAATTCAAAGTGTAAAGCGTCGCCAAACAATCCTGTTGCCGTTACAGTGCCGTCAATATTAACTTCGTGATTTCTGCCGTAAGCAACCAAAACGCCCGTGCCATATTCGCCGTCTGAATGAATTTCTGTACCGGCAGGAACTGTAATTTTATTTTCTAAGCCGTCAATACGAATACCCACCGCGCCGTTACCGTTAGTATAAATATTTGCGGCTTGAGTAATATCGTTGTTGGAGCCGTAAATGTGCAAGCCTATTCCTAAAGTTGAATTATTGTAGCCGTCCACATATTCGCCATTTTCTCGCGCAGAAAATCCTTGAGTATTCGTCAAAGTCAAGCCGTCATTGTAGATTGAACGCCCATAAAAATTTTTTCTGTCAATCGTGTAACCAATATCCTGCAAAAGTGCAAGTTCAGCCTCCATAAAATTATTATAACTGCGGTAATTTTGATGACTCATTATAGAGCGTGCAAGTTCAAGGTGTGAAAATTCCGGTCCGGTTTCCCAAGCATTTATTGGAATACCGCTGACTTGTTCGCCGTCAAGGCGTGTAAAAGTTTTGCCGTCAAGTACTTCAGTTACATTATCGCCGACAAAATAAAGAGCCGTTTTGCCGTTTGCGCCGGTAGCAACATCTGTAACGTAAAAAATAGGGGTATCGTCCGGCATTTCTTCGCCGCTTTCACTTTCAATGTATCTTTTCGCAACGTCAAAATAATCCGGTGAAGTTAAAATTAAAGAATCGCCGTTGGGGAAATTTTCGCCGTCTTGATTGTAAAGGTGCGCCGTGAAGGAATTTTCAGAAAATCCATTTTCAACCATTCCCCATTTAAACGTTGTATCTTCAAAAGTCGTTGTAGTACCTAGAGCAGCAGCAGATATTCCCAAGCTGTGTCCAATTTCATGGAACATAACCGGCGTAATGTCAAGATTTTTCATAGCCTGTGCGACGGGTAAGTCGTAATAATCAGTAGAAATCCAGCCGTAATTGCCGTCATTTTCATTGACGCCCAAATTTTGCCCGATACCAATCATAGAATAGCCGATATTTTCTAAATCAGTATCAAGGTTGCCTTCATCATCTTTGATATAAGGAATTTCGCTAACATCCGTGAATTGTGCCACGTTTTGAGCATTTTGAAAAATTTCGTGGTACAAATTAGGATTCTTAGTTTCTTGCCCATATTTGTAAGAATTAGAACCTGCAAAAGCGTTGACAATATCATTGGAGCCAACAAAAACTTGAGCGGGATCTGTAATATTTGCGCCCGGTCCAATAATTTCAGCCCACCAATTAAAAGCCTTATTTAAACCGGATTTTAAATTACTCGGTAAATTCCACGTCAGCCAATTCCCCTCATCGTCCATAGCTGTGAAAAAATCAAAGGCTAAATCTGCGTCATCTTCGCCGTAATATTGAATTTTGAAAATATTTTTGCCTTCCCAGTCAATATTAACTTCTTCCATTGCCGCCGCAGGATTATTGAAACTAAAACAAGTTCCCGCTATAACCGCCGCCAAAATAGCTACTTTTTTCTTTTTAGATACAGAATGTTTCAATTTTAATCCTCCTATAAAATTTTTATGATAATATCAAATTGAAATGAAAGAAATCTGAATTGATATAGGCAGGATAATTTTTTGAAATTGCGAATTTAAAAAGCGGGTGATTATATGATTGCTTTGATAGATTACGGCGTTGGAAATTTATACAGCGTCGAAAAGGCGTTAAAATTTGTTGGCGGCGAAGTGAAAGTTACTTCTGACGCGGCAGATTTAAAAAACGCAGATAAATTAGTTTTGCCGGGCGTGGGGGCGTTTGGCGATTGTATGAAAAATCTTGAGGCAACGGGATTAATTCCAACAATTTTGGAACAAGTTTTAATGCACAAGCCGCTGTTGGGAATTTGCGTAGGGTTGCAGATTTTATTTGAACGTAGCGAAGAATCGCCGAATGTCAAAGGGCTTGGAGTTTTCAAGGGCGAAGTTAAAAAAATTCGTGCAGATGGTTTAAAAATTCCGCACATGGGCTGGAATTCAATCGAAATTGGAAGGAAAGATAATCTGATAAAGTTTGGCGCGTCAAAACTTTTGGCGGGGCTTGAGGGTAAAAATTTTTTCTACTTTGTGCACAGTTATCACGCTGTACCGGCAAATGAAAATCTTGTAACTGCAATTACAAATTACGGCGAAAATGTAACGGCTGCCGTTGAACTCGGCAAAGTTTTTGCTACTCAATTTCACCCCGAAAAATCCGGCGATGTCGGATTGAAAGTTTTAAAAAATTTTATTGAAATGTAGTTTAGGGATTAGGAGTTAGGGATTAGGGGATTTTTCACTAGGATTTGTTTACAAAATTTTATTTTATTAACAAGTCGGCATTTCTTTCTTTAGAAGAAAGAAACGCCTGGCAAAGAAAGAATCGACGCCCGCCTGCGTTTTTCGCGTCAAACAAAAAGTAGTTCAAAGTTCCAGCCGCGTTTTCTCACGTTACCTAATCTTAAAGTTACAGGCAAAAACGGAGTGCGGCGGGCGTCCTTCTAATCTTTCATTTGTAAACATACTCTAGTCCCTAATCCTTAGTCCCTAGCCCCTAAAAAAGGAGTGTTGACAATGTTAATTTTACCGGCGATTGATATTTTGGACGGAAATGCAGTACGTTTGACACAAGGCGATTTCAAAAAAGAATTTAAATATTCACGTTATCCGGAAGAAACCGCGCTTGAATGGCAAGAGGCGGGCGCGCAATTTTTACACGTGGTAGATTTGGACGGTGCAAAAAAAGGCGCGTTGTCAAATATTTTCACAATAAAAAGAATTATTGACAATATAAATATTCCAATAGAAGTAGGCGGCGGTATTCGCAAAATGAGCGATATTGATAATTTGCTTGATATTGGAGTGGAGCGCGTAATAATCGGCAGCGCGGCGGTTGAGGATCCGGAATTTGTACAAGAGGCGGCGGACAATTTTGGAGATCAAGTGGTAATTGGAATTGACGCCCGCGACGGAATTGTAGCAGTGCACGGCTGGTGTGATTCCGGCGAAATGGAGGCTAAGGAATTGGCGGCGCGTATTGGCGATTTTGGAATTTCGACGATTATTTTTACAGATATTGCGCGGGACGGAATGTTGAAAGGAATTGACGCGGAGCAAGTTGCGGAAATTGCCGAGCATTCCGGAATTTCTGTAATAGCGTCGGGCGGAGTTACTTCCCTTGACGATATACGCAACCTTAAAGCTCACGAAGATTCAGGAATTGTTGGCGCGGTTATCGGAAAAGCACTTTATGAAGGCGTCATTGATTTTTCAGAGGCGTTGAAAATTGCCGAATAATAAGGACTAAGAAATAAGGGCTAAGGGCTAGGGAAATTTCCTTAACCCTTAAAAACGACCGCAGGGAGTTTTTTTATGTTGACGAAAAGAATAATCCCTTGCCTTGACGTGAAAAGCGGGCGGGTTGTAAAAGGTACAAATTTTGTAGGACTGCGCGACGCGGGCGATCCTGTCGAACTTGCGAAAAAATATGACGAAGAACGCGCAGATGAATTAGTTTTTCTTGATATAACGGCGTCACATGAAGGGCGCGGTACAATGGTTGAAGTTGCCAAAAGTTGCGCGGCACAAGTTTTCATACCGTTCACAGTTGGCGGCGGTATTCGTACTGTTGACGATATGCGCGTTATGTTGAAAGCCGGCGCAGATAAAATTTCGGTAAACAGCGCGGCGATTAAAAATCCCAAAATAATTTCTGAAGGCGCAAAAAAATTCGGCAGTCAATGTATAGTTTTGGCGGTTGACGCTAAAAGTTGCGGAGACGATAAATGGGAAGTCTACATTAACGGCGGGCGCACTCCAACAGGGCTTGATTGTCTCGAATGGATAAAAAAAGGCGTGGCACTCGGCGCGGGCGAAATTCTTTTGACAAGTATGGACGCGGACGGCACTAAAGACGGTTATGACATTCCCTTAACTCGCGCAGTTTCGGAGGCGGTAAATGTTCCCGTTATTGCAAGCGGCGGCGCAGGAGAATTTGAACATTTTTTGAAAGTTTTGATTGACGGCAAGGCGGACGCAGTTTTGGCGGCGTCGGTTTTTCATTACGGCAAATATACAATTCGTCAAGTCAAAGAATATCTGAAAAAGCACGGCGTAGAGGTTAGATTTTGAAATTTAAAATTCGAGAAATGCAAGCGTCCGAATATGGCGCACTTGAAACTTTTTTGTACGCGGCAATTTACATACCGGCGGGCGCGGTTAAACCTGCGCACGAAATTATTTATCAGCCTGAACTTCAAGTTTATATAAAAAATTTCGGCGAAGGCACGGCTGATTTTTGTTTTGTTGCTGAAGTGGAAAATGAAATTGTAGGCGCGGCGTGGTCACGTATTATGAATGACTACGGACACATTGACAATAAAACGCCTTCGCTTGCTTTGTCTGTACTGAAAAATTTCCGTCGCGCCGGAATTGCTACCGCTTTAATGAAAAATTTGCTTGAAAAAATTTCAGCTGAAAAATTTAAGCGCGTTTCGTTATCCGTACAAAAAGAAAATTTACCGGCAGTTAATCTTTACAAAAAATTGGGCTTTAAAATTTTTGCCGAAAATGAATCAGAATACATTATGATTTTTGAAAATTAAAATTCGAGAAATGCAAACGTCAGCGTATGACGCACTTGAAATTTTTTTGTACGCGGCAATTTACATACCGGCGGACGTGGTTAAACCTGCGCGAAAAATTATTTATCAGTCTGAACTTCAAGTTTATATATAAAATTTTGGCGAAGGCAGGCTGATTTTTGTTTTGCTAAAATTGAAAATAAAATTGTAGGCGCGGCGTGGTCACGTACTATGAATGACTACGGACACATTGACAACAAAACGCCTTCGCTTACCTTGTTACTCGGCAAAAACATACAGAACTTTATTTCTACACTACTTAATCTTTATAAAGATGATGAAAAATTAAGAAAGTGTGTGCTAATAAGTAGCAGCGACCAAAAACGCGGTTTAGCTATTCTTCACCTTGAAATAAATTGATGAATTGTAGGGTGATTTTTTTATAACTGCAAATTTTGACGAGGGATAAATTTTTTTTTACAATTTTAGTAAAAAGTGCTTAAACTCAATTACAACAACAATTTTTGCAATCAAACGTCACTTGAAACAGTAAAGGATTATCAAAACAAAAATTGAATAAAAGCAACAATATTAAAAAACGGAGGTAGCGCAATGCAGGTAACTCTTGAACGTGATAACATATTAAAAACCGTGGCTGTTGAAGGAAAATTCTATGTTTTAGGCTCCGATTTTGCGCGTGAAGAAATTTTGAAATTACTCGACAACAAGCCAATGATAATTTCAATGGCGAAATGCAATTATGTTTCAAGTTCGTGAATTCGCTCCCTTTTGATAGTTGCCAAAGTGGCAAAGGCTAAAGGAACAAAAATAATTTACGCGGCGGCGATTCAAAAAGTTATGAACGTTTTGCAAATGATGGGATTTTCAAAATTTTTGTATTGCGTACCAACGGTTGAAGACGCTGTGAAGGAGTTAGAGAAATAATGAGAATTGATTTACACCCGACCGACACTTACGGAAATTTTAAAATTCGTCCGGGTTTACTTTTGGCAAACGGCGCGCATATGGTACCCGGCGGAATTAACTTTACAATTTATTCAAGCGGTGCGAAAAGTTGCGAGCTTGTTTTTTTTAAGCCGCACGCAAAAGAGCCGTTTGCAACTATTCCTTTTCCTGAAAATTATCGTATTGGCAATGTTTATTCAATGATAGTTTTTGATTTAGACTATGAAAATTTAGAGTACGGTTTCAAAATTGACGGAGAATACAACTTTCAGCGCGGCAACGTTTTCAACAAAAATAAAATCTTACTGGATCCTTACGCCAAATTAATTTCCGGCAGAGACGTTTGGGGCGAAGAGCCGGATTGGGATAACGAGTTTCAATACCGCGCAAGAGTTGCCCTTGAAGATTATGACTGGGAAGGCGACACACCCTTAAAAACTCCACACAACGAAATTATAATTTATGAAACGCACGTGCGCGGCTTTACCAAAGATGAATCCAGCGGCGTTAAATTTAAGGGAACTTTCGCCGGTCTGGTTGAAAAAATTCCGTACCTTAAAGAATTGGGAATTAACGCCGTTGAACTTTTGCCAATTTTTGAATTTGATGAATTTGAGGGCGCACGCAAAGACGCCGACGGCAACTATTTAATGAATTACTGGGGCTATTCAACAGTTGGATTTTTTGCGCCAAAAGCCGGTTACGCGGCAAGCGGCAAATATTCAATGCAAAATGATGAATTAAAAAATCTTGTCAAAGAATTGCACAAAAACGGTATCCGAATTATTTTGGACGTGGTTTTCAATCATACGGCGGAAGGCAATGAACACGGTCCTTATATTTCTTTCAAAGGAATTGACAACAAAACTTACTACATTTTGACGCCGGACGGCTACTATTACAATTTCAGCGGTTGCGGCAACACTTTAAACTGCAATAATCCTATCGTCAGAAATTTAATTTTAACTTGTCTGCGCTATTGGGTTTCAACTTACCACGTCGACGGTTTCAGATTTGATTTGGCGGCAATTTTGGGGCGCGATGCATCCGGCGCGCCTATGGCTAATCCGCCGCTTTTAGAATCTTTGGCTTACGATCCTGTTTTGAGTGATTCAATTTTAATAGCGGAGGCGTGGGACGCGGGCGGCTTATATCAAGTCGGCAGTTTTCCAAATTACGGGCGTTGGGCTGAATGGAACGGTAAATATCGCGATGACGTGCGCAAATTTTTGAAGGGCGAAAGTGGCAAGGCTGAATGTCTTGCTTACAGAATTTGCGGCTCTGAAGATATTTACAACCGCTATTGGCGCGGCGACTGCGCGAGTGTCAACTTCATAACTTGCCATGACGGCTTTACTTTGTACGATTTATTTGCTTACAACGACAAACACAACGAGGCTAACGGCTGGGGCGGCAGTGACGGCGGCAACGATAATCACAGTTGGAATTGCGGCTGGGAAGGCGATATTAATTTACCTGATGAAGTTAAAAATTTACGCCACAAAATGATTAAAAACGCGGCGGCAATTCTTTTTACAAGTTTAGGTATTCCAATGATTTTGGCGGGCGATGAATTCGGCAATACTCAATTTGGCAACAACAACCCTTACTGTCAAGACAATAAAATTTCGTGGCTGGACTGGAATAATCTTGCAGAAAATCAAGACTTGTACCAATTTTTCAAGAAAATGATAGCCTTCAGAAAGGCGCATCCCGTTTTAATGAGAATGTCACAAGGTATACCGTACGGCTACCCAATGGCGAGCGTTCACGGTACAAACGCATGGCAATTCGATTATTCGCCGGAAAACCGCGTTATCGGCGTAATGTTTGCCGGAAAAAATTCTGAAGGCGCGGACGATTTTATTTATTTGGGAATTAACGCGCACTGGGAAAGTCACGGCGTATGGTTGCCTGCGTTGCCGCAAAATATGACGTGGCAAGTTGAAATTAATACTGATTTAGGCGATTCTGCAGTTTACGATAAACCGGTGGCGATTAATCCCGCCAATCAATTTATCATTGGCGCAAGGTCTGTTATAATTTGTACTTCAACTTTTCAAAAATAATTATGCTGCAGATATTTTTTAATCTGCGCGAAAAAGGCGAGCGACAAATACACGCCCGCCTTTGTTTTTTTGCAGATTATCAAAAATAATTAAATTGTAAAAAAGAAATGCCGACTTGTTAAAATTAAAAAAATTACCGACAAAATTTAATAAACACTGTTAATCAGAGTCAATCCAAAATTTGTAACCTTCGTTGGGAATTGTATCAAGATGAACGAGACTGTTTGCAGAAACTTTCAATTTTCGTCGAATGTTGCTTATATGCATTCTCAAAGTATTGCTTGTAAGCTGAAGTTCGTTGTCGTTCCAAATCATACCGTAAATTTTGTCGAGAGTCAGCGGCTTGTTGATATTATCAATGAAACCGAGCAATATTTCAAATTCTGTGGGTGTGAAGTCAATCAATTCATCTTCAATCAGCAGTTGTCTTTTCGTTTGATACAGAATCAAATTTTTGCCGATACGAATACCAAAATTATTTAACAATTCATCTGTTCTAGGGATACCACCCCCCCCTGCTATGCTATTTTGGTCTAGCATGCTGTAAAAAATCGAAATGTCCTGCAACGGTAAAACTATTGCCATTATCATTGGCGAAAGATTCTGTGTGAATAAATTTCCCCATTCCAAAACGTAAAAATTTTCTCTGTGACAAAGTCTGTAAATTATGTAATATGAATTATGCCATTGCCAACTTTCGCTCGGACGTATGCTTTTTAAAGTTTGTTGCACGTGCGCTTTAACATAATCGCTGTAGCGTTTTTGGTCTGCGGGATAAATATGCTCTATCGAATTTTTGTTTTCAATGACAAAATCACGAATACGCGGGCATTGCAACAACTTCAAATACTGTAAGTTTACGTAGTGATAAGGCAAACTTTTTTCATAGTGCAAAACTTTCATTGCAGTAAAATTGTTGTCCATTAATTTTGATAACATTTCATAATGGTATTGTTGGTCGACGTGTAATTCAATGGGCGTTTTTTCCGACGGCAAGAAAATTGAATTTTGAATTATATTTTTTTTCATTGGAATTTGCACTTGATAAAACGACACCAATAATTTTTCGCCGACCAATTTGAAGTAGAATAAAAATTTTATTCCGGTAATGTATTGAAGATTATATTTTGTAGCTTGAGTTTCAATATCAGCCACAACCAAGCAGCTATCCTCTGAAGAACTGCAAAAATTATAATTTTCATTGACGATTTTATAGCCCTCTACATATTTTAACGATTGGTTTAAAAAGTCTCTCATATTTTCGACGCCAATTACAGTTTCATTCGTGTTGGTGCAGTTGTAGGTAAAATCTTTGGAGTTCAAATACGAAATTACAGTACCAATATCTCTATCTACGTAAAATGCATAAATCATTCTGCGGGCTATGATCAAAGCTTGTTCTTCTAAATATCTATACATTTTAACCAGTTCCTTTGCTAGAATTTTAGTACATTTTAGCATTGGATATTCAATTCACTAATAAAAATTTCTTGATAATAATCTCGACGGATTCAAATTTTCGGTCGAGTAATTTTTTTTGCGCCAGAATAAAAGAATTTTTAATTACTGCTTAAAAAAAAACTGATAAAATTCAAATTAATATTGGTGGAAAATTTTTTGATTAGAGGTATTGACTGTGAACAATAAACTTAAGGAAATTTTTGAAAAAATAAACGCACGAAACAATAAAACTATTCGCCGCAAACTTAGGCGGCTTGTTTTTATGTGCAGTGGTTTTTCCATACTGATTTTAACTTTTGTAACTTTGTATGGAATGTTCGGCGTGCGCTCAGATGCTATTGACACCGGCGAAAAAATTGGCGAATTTGCCATTAAAAATTCAAACAAAATAATCGAGCGTTCGACTCATGAATATCTTAAAACTCTTGCGCGTGAAAGATCACATTTAATTAACATGGAGCTTGAAGATTTCAAAGGCAGCGTCGAAGTTATTCAACGTGAAGTTACAAGGGTAATGAATAATCCTTCAGCATATCCTTACCGCAATATCAAAGAAGCAAATCCCAATGACGGCGACGGCGAACATTATGAAGCGTGGCTTTTCTACGCGCCGGATTTTTTAAGCAGTCCTGCGATTCAAAATGAAATTGGATTAATGGCAAATGTACAGGATATGATGATTGGGCTTGCCGAATGGGTGGGCAACGGTTTAAGCATTACGCCTTACATTGCGTCGAACAGCGGCTTTATCATTGAAGTTGATAATAAATTGCCGGAATGGGCTTTTCCTGATAAAACTCAAGCGCGGGCGCAAACTTTTAATTTTTATGAGCGTCCGTGGTTCAGCCGCGCAGAATCTGAAGGCAAATTATTTTTTACTCATCCTTATCAAGGCGGGCGCGAAGGCAATTTGGCTATTTCCTGCGCGATGCCTTATTACTACAATAACGGCGAATTTGCGGGTGTAGTTGGAATTGGCGCAAGTTTGGACAGAGTAAGCGATTTAGTTTTGAACACCAACATTGCAGGCGGCGGTTTTTGTTTTGTCTTGGATAATGAAGGGCACATACTTTTTTCACAAATGCAAGACAACGAACTTTCAATAATTTCAGTTGCGAATCAAAAAGACTTACGCCAAAGTGAAAATTTAAATGTAGCTTTAGTGGCTAAGGAAATGCTGAAAGGAATTGAAGGCAGTCTCAATATTACAATCGACGATACAAATTATATAGTTACTTTTGCGCCAATAAAAGCTACCGGCTGGAGTTTTGGTATAGCGATAGAAGATGACGTCGTTAAAAAATTTTTGGAAGAAAATAGAGAGTTTATCAGCGCGGAAACTCAAATTCAAGCACAAGCTATTGGCGAGCGAATTTTTGAAACTATGCTTTTAATTTGCGTGGCGATTGTCATAATTATTGCGGTTGTAGGATATTTCGGAAACAAACTTTCAAAATCTTTGGCGCGTCCGCTTTTGGAACTTGCAGACAAGGTAAGGGAAATTTCAAGCGGCAAATTTGATGAAAAAATTGAAATTCATACCGGCGACGAAATTGAACACCTTGCAACTTGTTTTAATGTTATGACTTCCGAACTTCAAGAATATATGAATAATCTTACAAAAGTTACTGCCGAAAAACAAAAAATTGCAACCGAATTAAACGTTGCAACCAATATTCAAATTGGAATGTTACCGCACGATTTTAATTTTGGGCGCGCAGATTTTGACATTTTCGCAACGATGCACGCGGCTAAGGCAGTCGGCGGCGATTTCTACGATTTTTACTTACTGGACGAAAATCATTTGGTTGTAACAATGGCTGACGTTTCCGGCAAGGGCGTACCGGCGGCGTTGTTTATGTCAAGGAGCAAAACTATCTTGAAAAATTTTGCAATGACAATGAATAATCCCGACGATTTTGCGGCGTTAATGACGCTTGCCAATCAGCAACTTTGTCAAGACAATGAAGAAATGATGTTTGTTACGGTTTTTATGGGAATGTTGGATTTAAAAACCGGCAGATTTATTTTCGTGAACGGCGGACACAACCCGCCCGTTATCTATCACAAGGCAACGGGCAAGTTTGAATATTTGGACGTGAAGAGAAATTGCGTTTTGGGAATGATTGAAGGTATTGATTTTGTTCAGCAGGAAATTCAAATTGACGCGGGCGATTTAATTTATTTGTACACTGACGGCGTAACAGAGGCAATGGATATAGATAACAATCAATACGGCGAAAAAAGGTTACTTAATTGTTTGAGTTCCCTTGATATTCAAGAACCGCTTGAAAAAATTTTGCAAGATATTCGCGCAGATTTAGAAAAACACGTAGGCGCGGCTGAACAATCTGATGATATTACAATGCTTGCCGTACGCTACATTAAATAAAGATTTACAACATTTGAAAAATAATTATGCTAGAATCACGAAGAATTTTGAAAAGGAGCGTTGATTGTGAAATTTGAGTTTTCAGATACTATTGGCGGTTTTTGCCAAAGTTACGATTCGGCAACGCGCAGCGGCGTTATAAAAACTTTTGCCGGCGACGAAGTCAAATTCAAGTTGTCGGATAATTTTTACGCCCGGATAGTTAGAAATTTGGATGAGCCTTACCGCGACTGCACGGGACAAGTTGAAAAACTCCTGCGCGACGGGCAAATGATTTTTGTTTACGGGATTTATTACCCCGATGAAGGCGGTACACATTTTGAGGCGTCCTATATGGATTTTCCGGGACGCAAGCCTGAAGAAATGCGCTTTGAAGAGGCTGACTGGTGGATTAATCAAGCGCGCAGCATTGCAGATTTTTACATTAAGGCAGAATTTCCCAACGGCGAAATTGACTACCGCCAATATCGCACGCGCTTAACATTGGATGGCGTACGCAAGCCCGATTTTCGTCAAGAAACAGATACAATTTCCCGTATGATTTACGGTATGGCTAGCGCGTATATGCTTACCGGCGAAGACAGATTTTTGGAAGTTGCCGAAAAAGGTACACAATATCTGCGCGACCATATGAGATTTTATGATATTGATGAAAATGTAGTTTATTGGTATCACGGAATAGACGTGCAAGGCGACAAGGAGCACAAGCTTTTCACTTCAGAATTTGATGACGATATTGAAGCAATTCCAATGTACGAGCAAATTTACGCCTTAGCCGGTCCTACTCAAACTTACAGACTCAACGGCGACCCCGCAATTATGCGTGATATTCGTATGACAATTAGTTTGTTCGACAAGTTTTTCATTGACAGGGAAAAAGGCGGCTACTATTCGCACATTGACCCCGTAACTTTCGACCCAAAAAGTGAATCACTCGGACGCAACGTCGGGCGCAAAAATTGGAACTCGGTAGGCGATCATGCTCCGGCTTATTTGATTAATTTGTACCTTGCGACAATGGAAGACAAGTACAAAGATTTTCTGGAATACACGGCAGATTGTATCGAAGAACATTTCAAAGATTATGACAACAGCCCGTTTGTACAAGAAAAATTCTACGACGATTGGAGCCACGACGAAACTTGGGGTTGGCAACAAAATCGCGGCGTAGTTGGTCATAATTTAAAAATTGCGTGGAATTTGATGAGAATTAACAGCGCGGTTGCAAAAGATAAATATGTAAACTTTGCTGAAAAAATTGCTGAAATTATGCCGACAGTCGGAATGGATACAAGGCGCGGCGGCTGGTACGACGTTATGGAGCGTAAACTTCGTGAAGGCGAAACTTGTTACCGTTTTGCATGGCACGACAGAAAAGCTTGGTGGCAACAAGAACAGGGAATTTTAGCTTACCAAATTTTGTACGGTTGCTTGAAAAAGCCGGAATATTTAAATTTGGCTAGAATTTCTGCGGCGTTTTACAATGCTTATTTCCTTGATCATGACGACGGCGCAGTTTATTTCAACGTTTTAAATAATGGCATTCCTTTCCTTACCGGCAACGAACGCCTCAAGGGTTCTCACTCAATGGCTTGTTATCATTCAATCGAACTTGCATTTTTGAGCGCAGTTTATATCAATCTTTTGCATACCAAAAAACCGCTCGATTTATATTTCAAGCCGCTGGTAAATGGTTTCGGCGAAGATAATCTTTTACACGTCCAGCCGGATATTTTGCCAAAAGGCAGTTGCAAAATTGAATCAGTCGAAATTGACGGCAAGCCGTGGAATTATTTTAACGCTGAAACTTTCACTGTTAAACTTCCGCCGCTTGATCATCGCCCAAAAATTAAAGTCAGAATCGTACCGACTGAAAGTTGAGGAGAAAATTTTATGGCAAATTATGTAATGGAAATTGGCGAAGTCAGCAAAGTTAAACTTCATGGGCACATTGACGCCTCAATCGCTCCGGAGCTTATGAACGAACTTAAAACAGTGATTGAACGTAAAACCGAAGTTAAACAGTTGGTTTTCTACGCTGATGAATTGGAATATATCGCAAGCGCGGGACTTCGCGCAGTTGTTTTCGCTAAACAAAAACTCGGCGCAAATGTTAAGGTTTATTTGGTCGGAGCCTCTGAAGAAGTCATTGACGTTTTCAAAATGACAGGGTTCGATAAATTCTTGACGATTCAAGACAAATTTGAGGAATGAGCTATGCTTAAAAATTTGGAATATCCCACCGAGCGTAAACTTTTGCCGCAAATGCTCTCAAGAATTACCGACGAAATTAAAAAGTACATAAGCGACGAAAAATGGATAAATCGTTTGAAAGTTTGCTCTGAAGAAATTTTGGTAAACATAATCGATTATTCAAATTCCGCAAAACTTTATATTTCGTGCGAATTTTTGAATAATGAATTGCGTTTTGAATTTGTTGACGCCGGCACGCCCTACAATCCGCTTGAAGAAAAACCGGAAGTCGATATTGACGCCGAAATTGATGAACGCGGCATTGGCGGACTTGGGATTTTCCTTTATACAACCATAATGGATAAAATTGAATACAAATTTGAAAACGGCAAGAATCATTTAATAGCGATAAAAAATCTTGACGAGGCGGTGAATTAATTTGCGAAACAAAGTAGGCGTCTTGATTGAAAGTGATTTTTACGAACCGGAAATTGATTATTATTCCAAATGTTTCAAATTGGCGGGCTTGGAAGTTCATTTTTTGACAAGACTTTGGGGCAATGCTGAATTAACTTTTACAGGACACGAAGAGCGCAAACCTTTAAAAGTCAATGAAAGTTTTGAAAATGCCGACCTTAAAGAATACGCGGCGATTATTGTTCCTGCCGGTTATGTTGCAGACAGGTTGCGCTACACCGAAGATACAAAAAAACTTCCGCCGGCTTGCGAATTTCTGAAAAAAGCGTTTGCAGACAAAAAAATTATCAAGGGGATAATTTGTCACGGCGCGTGGCTTATGGCTCCAATTTCTGAACTTGTCAAAGGGCGCAAAATGGTCGTACATAACAATTTAATCGGCGACGCAAAACTTATGGGAATTAATTACGTCGATGAAGATGTTGTAGTTGACGGCAATTTGGTTACTGCGCGAACGGGCGGCGATCACGTTGCATTTGCCCAAAGAATTATCAGCTTGCTTAACTGCGGAGAAATTTTAAATTTCCTCAACAACCGAATTGATATGCTTGAGGAAAAAATTAAAATCCTTGAAGAAAAAGAATGTATCGCCGAAAGGCGTTTACAAAATATATCTACTTCTACTGGAGGTAACAAAATGGCAAAAGTTTTAATTATTGCTACAAATTACGGCTCATGGGCGGAAGAACTTCAAGCACCTTGGGACGCTTGTAAAAAAGCAGGCTTTGAAGTAACGCTTGCAACTCCTCAAGGCAAAAAACCCCTTCCTTTTAAAATCAGCGTTGATCCTAACTTTGTTGATCCTGTTCAAAATGTCAAAACAAATCCTGAATGGGTTTGCGATCGTTGCAAAGAATTGGTTGACGGCGAAGAATGGGCGCACCCCAAAAAATTTACTGAAGTTAATATGGACGATTATGATGCTATCGTTTTGACAGGCGGTCCCGGCGCAAATCTTGATATGGCTAATTGTTGGGAACTTCATCAGTTGATTATGCGTGCTTATAAAACCGGTAAAATTGTTGCCGCGCTCTGCTACGCTGTTTCAACTTTGGTATTCCTGCGCGACCCCGAAAATGATTATAAATCTATCATTTACGGAAAGAAAATTACAGCTCATCCGCGTGCATGGGATTTCTACGGACCCGGTATGAAAATGGTTTATGAAGTTTACGGCGGCGAAAAAGACCTTGCTACTGACGTTGTAACACCCGGTTTCCAATGGCCTATTGAAGATTTAGTTCGTGACGCAGTTGGACCTAACGGCGCGTGCATCGCTCGTATCAATGCCAATCGTGAAGATCCGCAAGTTTATTATGATCACCCCTTCATTACCGGTACTTCAGTTGAATCTTCCATTGCTTACGGCGATAAAATTGTTGAAGTACTCAAAAAACTTGGTAAATAATTTCGTAAAAATTTAAGTCGTAAATTTTTAGTGGTTAGTGGTTAGCCGAAAAACTTTCCACTAACCACTTTTTAAATTTGAAGGTGGCGATTATATGGACGTAAATCAAACGATTGTAAAAGTGCTTGAAGAAATTGGTGTCGATTATGTTTTTGGTGGTTCGGGGCAAGTAAACGCCTCAATGCTCCTTGCACTTAATAAATCTGAAAAAATTAAAACAGTCATAATTCAAAATGAGCAGGCGGCGTCATTTATGGCGGCTGGCTATGCAATGTTTTCAAAAAAATTGGGCGTATGTTTTGCAACGGGCGGACCCGGCGCGTTCAATCTTTTCAGCGGCTTGGCGGTTGCCTATTCAGATTCAATCCCAATGTTGGCAATAACCGGCTACACTTCCCGCGCAATGAGAGGCAAGGGCGCACTCAATGAATCGACGGGACTTTCGCGCACGCCCGATTCTCAAGCAATGTTTGCCGCTACTACAAAAAAATCTGTCATTTTGGAAGATGCAAAATACGCCGTTTCAACTTTGGAAGAATTAATTTATACGGCGTTTGAAGGCAGACCTGGACCGGTTCATTTGCACATACCGAAAGATGTTACCATTGCCAAAATTCCTTTCTATCGCTCGGTAAATGTTTCAGTTCCAAAAGTTTTGGCTGACGAAATTTCCACTGCAGAATTTAACAAAAACTTCGCGCAGGTTTTAAAAAACGAAAATAAGCCGCTGTTGATGGTCGGTTATGGTTGCGTGCGCTCCGACGCAAAAAATATTTTGGAAAAATTAATTAATACGTGGAAAATTCCTTTCGTAAGCACAATGGACGCCAAAGGTTATATTTCTGAAGATAATCCGCTGTCATTGGGAATTGTTGGAACGAGCGGCGATGTTGGCGCAAATGATTATTTCCACGACTCAAAAATAATTTTGGCGGTTGGAAATTCTTTCGCAGAAAATGCTACTTTCGGATTCAACCAAAACTTTTTCGACGGCAAAAAGCTTTTCCATATCAACATTGACAGACACGAAATTGACAAAGTTTACGCGAGCGATTTTCGCCTTGTAAGCGACGCCGCGCCCGCGCTTGAAAATCTTGTTGCTTATCTTGAAAAAAATAATATCCCCGCGCTGGAAAATAATTTGGCGGTACGCAACAAACACCACGATGAACAACTGCCTGAATTCAGCAACGGCAAATTACATCCCGGTTATCTTGTGCAACTTATTTCAAAACATTTGCCGGAAAATGCAATTATTATGGGCGACGCGGGCGCACATATGCTTTGGCTTAGCGCGTATTTAAATTTGAACAAGAATCAAATTTATCAAAATCCCGGCAGTTTTGGACCAATGGCAAGTCACGTCAACGGCTCAATCGGTGTAAAGTGCGCCAATCCTGCGCGACCGGTAATTTGCGCTTGCGGCGACGGTGATTATTTAATGGCGGGCTTTGAACTTTTAACTTGCGTAAAAAATAAAATCCCCGTCATTTACGTAATTTTCAACAACAGTGAATTTAACGTCATAAAAAAATTTTTGTTGGCGAATTTTGGCGAGCAGGCGTACATGGATATTAAAAATCCTGATTATGTCAAATACGCTGAATCTTGCGGCGCGAAAGGCTGGCAGGTTCGCAATGCGGCAGAATTTGAGGCGGCGTTTGCAGAGGCGTTGAAACTCAATCAGCCGTGCATTATCGACGCTGTAATTGACGGCGATATTTACCCGCCTATGAGTATTTCTAAAGTTTAATTTTTTAAGCCCGTAGAGGCGGCTAATCGGCACGTAACGCGGCGTTTGACGTTCAAAGATACTTTTTTTATTAAAAAATTTGAAGGCGGCTAAAAATCAATTCTACGCGTTTTTAATCCCGACTACGTCAAATACGCTGAATCTTGCGGCGCGAAAGGCTGGCAAGTTCATAACGCGGCAGAATTTGAGGCGGCGTTTGCAGAGGCGTTGAAACTCAATCAGCCGTGCATTATCGATGCTGTGATTGACGGCGATATTTATCCGCCAATGAGTATTTCTAAAGTTTAATTTTTTAAGCCCGTAGAGGCGGCTAATCGGCACGTAACGCGGCGTTTGACGTTCAAAGATACTTTTTTATTAAAAAATTTGAAGGCGGCTTAAAATCGATTCTACGCGCTTTTAACCTGCGCGAATATTTTTAAAATTTTTTAAATTTAAGGAGTGGTTTAAATGCCTGCAATTAGTATTAAATCAATCGCTTTGGCAGAAAGTCAAAAGAAAGTTCTTGCCAAAAAGTACGTTGAAATTTTTTCAGAAATTACCAATGTTCCAAAAGATCGCGTGTACATTTTCTTTGACGGTCACGAACTCGAAGACGTCGGCGCGGCAGGTATTCGTTTCAGTGAACACCCGAGCAAGGCGTGGAGCAAATTCAACGAAGACGAATGGAGCAAGAATCCTGACATTGTCGAAAAAATTAAAAAAGCCGCTGAATAAATTTTGGAGGTGTTTACCTTGAAAAAAGTTTTGATTATTTCCGGGCATCCCGATTTAAAAAAATCAAACGCCAATAAAACTATTTTGGAAGAAATTGAAAAACTTTTGCCGGACGCCGAAATTCGCAAGTTGGACGAACTTTACCCCGATTATCAAATTGACATTGCGGCGGAGCAGGCGGCGTTGGTTAAAGCTGACATTATTATTTTCCAATATCCCATTCATTGGTACAGCGTACCGGCTCTTTTGAAACTTTACATTGACAAAGTTATGGAGCACAGCTGGGCTTACGGCTCGAAAGGTAACGCCTTGAAGGGGAAATTTTTTATTGCGTCAATGACTGTCGGCGGACCCGAAAAAGAATACCAACACGACGGAAAAGTAACCTACACGATTGACGATTTTATGGCGTTCATTAAGCGTTACACCATTACTTGCAAAATGGAATTTAAAAAACTTTTCTGCACTTACAGCGCAAATTATATCAAGGGCGTTTACCCCGAAGAAAAATATACTCAAGTTGTTACAGATTGCAAAAAGCACGCCGCCGAATTGGCAGAATTTGTAAAAACTTTGTAAAGGAAAAAAATCTATGAAAATTTTAGGACTTAACGGAAGCCCGCGCCAAAACGGCAACAGTATGAAACTTTTGACTGAAGCAATAAAGGGCGCAAATGACGCCGGAGCCGAAACTGAAATTATCAGCTTGTACGGTATGAATTTTAAAGGCTGTCGCAGTTGTTTTGCCTGTAAGCGTAAATCGCCTTTTTACGGTAAAGGCTGCGCGATTAAAGACGATTTTACCGGCGTTATGGAAAAGTTATTGGCGGCTGACGCGTGGATTTTTGCAACGCCTATTTATAACGGGCATATGTCAAGCAGTATGAGCGCGTTGTTGGAAAGATTTTATTTTTCACACCACAATTACGACGCGCACGAAAGAATGGTTGAAAAAGAATATCCCAGCGTTTTAATTTATAGTATGAACGGCAACCCGCTTTTTATGGAAAAAATGGGGATTGAAAATTCTTGCAAGTATGACGCTTTTTTATTTGAAAATGGATTCGGCAGTTGTAAATATATGATGGCTAATGCAACTTTGCAATTTGACGACTACAGCAAATACCATACCGCGGCGGTTCCGCTTGAAAAGAAAATTAAGTACAACGCCGAACATTTCCCGCAAGATTTACAGCGCGCTTATGAAATGGGCAAAGAATTAATTTCCCGAATAAATCTTTGAGGTACGAAAATGGAAACTCTTGAGGCAATTTTGTCGCGCAGGAGTACACGCAGCTACACGCCCGCGCCCGTTGAAACTGAAAAACTTCAACAGATTATCGACGCGGGCAGGTACGCTCCGAGCGGCGGCAATAATCAGACTAATCATTTTTTGGTTGTACAAAATCCTGAAGTTTTGAAAAAACTTGCAACGCTTGCCGAGTCTGCCTTTGCAAAGATGGAAGTTACAGAAAATACTTATTCCAGTTTGAAAGGCTCTATTCTTCAATCTAAGAAAGGCGGCTATGTTTTTTATTATCATGCGCCGGTTTTAATTATCGTTGCCAATCAGAAAAATTACGGCAACAACATTGCAGATTGTGCGGTTGCCGTTGAAAATATGATGGTTGCCGCAAATGCACTTGACTTGGGAAGTTGTTGGATAAATCAGTTGAAATGGCTTAATGAAGACGCCGAAATTTTATCATATCTGCGCGAATTGGGCTTGAAAGAAAATGAGCGCGTTTACGCCTCAATGATCGTTGGTTATGCAAAATCTGAAGACGGAAAACCTAACAGAAAACCGTTGCCGCGCAAGGGTAATGAAGTTACTGTAATTGCTTAAAAAATGCCCGTATTGGCACTTGAGAGCCACACAGCGCGGCGTTTGACGTTTGAGGGTACATTTATATCAAAAATACTTTTGAAGGCGGCTTAAAATCGATTTAAACGCAAATTTAGGAGTGATTTAAAATGATGGTTCACCACGAAAAAATTGAAAAGAAAGAAATTAATCCCGGCGTTGTCTTCCAATATCTCGGCAAGGGTACGCTGATGAATGTTTTCCACTGGAATATGGCTGACGGCTCCAAAGTTGCAATGCACACGCACGAATCAGAGCAATTCGGCTACTGCATCAAGGGCGGCTTTATCATTGTTGAGGACGGCAAAGAATATCAAATTGGCGCGGGCGATGCTTACTTTATCCCGCCGAATGTTCCTCATTCTTTCGTTGCAGTTGGCGACACTGAAGCTATTGACGTTTTTAATCCGATAAAAAGCCCTATTCCCGATGGACGCGACGCTTGAGGTAAAATTATGGATTATATTTTTGACGCTAAAAATAATTTGTTTTGGGAAGTTAAAAGTTTTGACGCCGCAGACGCCCGCTATTTTAAGCGCAAAATGACGTGGGAAGAATTTAACGGCGAATATATCAAAACTCTCAACGAAAAAAATTACGGCGGCTTTAATGATTGGCGTGCTCCTTCACGTGCAGAAATGCGCACGCTGATTAAGTACGGCACAGTTAATCCCGCCTTTAACGCAGAAATTTTTCAAAGTCTTTTACCGGATAATTATTGGTGTGGATTCACTTCCTACGCTCTGCGCGAAGATTGCGGCTGGGTTATCAATTTAAATTTGGGCGCGTCAACAACTCAAAGTAAAACGCTGAAAAGTTACGGCGTGGCAGTGCGCGGCGAAAAACAACACGACGGTACAGCGCGTTTCATTGACAACGGCGACGGCACAATTACTGATACTGTTGCAAAATTAATGTGGCAAAAAGAACAGCCCGCGCCAAAAAGTTACAACGACGTTCAAGAAATGTTGAAAACTTTTGAACTTGCCGGTTACACTGATTGGCGACTTCCCACAATGTATGAAATTGGCTTAATCTTTGATGAAACTTACGAAAACGGAAATTGGTACTACGATAAATTCTTTGAATGCGATAAATTAAAGCCGCCGCTCTTGCAACATATCACGGCTAATCTTTTTGAAAATACCTACGTTTGGATAATGAATTTTAATTTTGGCTACGAGGGCTATTACGGCGAAAAATTTATACCGCTTTGTTATCGCCTTGTACGAAATTTGGAAACTGTCGCGCAGGATAAATTTCAAATGCCGAGCGGCGGGCAAAAAGAAATTTTTGACTACAAGGGAAATGTTATAGGCGTCAATGAAAATTTCGGCGCAACTGATTTTGTAGTTTATGACAAGTTTATTTTTGACAAGAAAACCGGCTTAAGCTATGAAAAAAATTCTGCAGATACTTTTACTTTTGACGCGGCGCAGGAACATATTAAAAAATTGAACGCTGCAAATTTCGGCGGCAAAAATGATTGGCGTTTACCGAGTATTGACGAGCTTAGATTTATTGCAGACTACAGCAAACAGAATCCCGCCGTTTTTGACGAATTTACAAACGTTGCGCCAATTTTTTACTGGACAGGCGATGAACACGCCGTTACAAAAAATACCCGCGCGTGGACAATTTATTTCGGCTACGGTTGCACGGTGCCAATAGATAAAAATCAAAAGTGCGGCGTCATTGCAGTTAGCGGCGGCTATGTAAATCTGCGCGACCGCTCGGAAAATCGCTACAAGATTGAAAACGGCGTAGTAATTGATACTTTTACAAATTTAATGTGGTTGCAACAGGAATTTCCATTGATGAGCGTTGCCGAAATTGAAAAACTTTTCTCCGAAAATGAATTTGCCGGGCAAAAAGGCTGGCGTATTCCCGACTTAAAGGAACTTTCAACAATTTTCAACCGCACGGCTGAAGGCGGGCGTTGGTTCGACGAAAAATTATTCCCCGATATTTACAACGGGCAAGGAATGTTTTTGTTGGCGCGTGAAACTTTCAACGGTATGTACAACTGGGGCTGTAATATGAAATTTGCTTACGACGGCTACTACGCAGACAGATTCAGCGGCAAATATCGTGTCAAGGCAGTGAAAAATTTGTAGGATATTTCACAATCACGGAGGATTTCAAAATGAGAAAATATAAACGTTATATCAATCGCAAAAATTTAATTGCACTTAGTGCGGCTCTTGCATTAAGTTTCAGTTGCCCTGCTTATGCATCAGAGGCTATTACTGTTGGCGAAGGTACAGAAGATTCGCCGGTTTATGCCGAAAACCCCGCCGGAAATACCATTGACAGTTATAACATTTTTAAACAGTCTATGAATGGTCTTGACATTTATATGTTTTACGCTTTTGCCTCCCTTCAAGATCCTTCAGCGTATGTCTTAATTACTGATTCTACTGATAACATTCCGATAAATTTTATGGGCAGTTATGCTCACCTTACAAATAACGGTACAATTTCACTCAATTATAAAGATATGGCGGCAAAATATTCCTCTATATCAACCTCGGGCAATATGATGGGGCGCGGTATGTGGGTTTATCAATATTCAAGCCTTACGAATAACGGCAATATTTATTTTGTAATGGATCCTGAAGATACGGAGTCCACTACAGGATATTATTTTCACGCAATGTACGGCGCAGAACACAGTACCGTTACCAATAACGGTTTAATATCTATTACAGGTCCGGGCAGCTTGCGTTCAAATCTGCGCGGTATGACAAGTACTGCCTCAAATTTAACGCTTAGAAATTACGGCACAATACTCATGGACGTAGACACTGCAGATATTGCGCGTGCTGTTGCGGGTACAGGCGAGGCTGACAACGTTTTTGAAAATTACGGTACAATTAATATTCACTCCAATGCTCATATTTACAGTATGGCAGGTAAAAGCAATACTCGACTTGCGAACTACGGAAAAATTATAGCGGTAGTTGACGCCACTTCCGATAGAGCCGCAAGAATAGCTGACGCCGGTCTGACTATGGCGGGACCTTCGGCTTTTGGTATGGTTCTTATTGGCGGTTGTAATTCCCCTTACAAAGATACTGACGGTACTGTGGTTGACGATTATAATTATTATGGTCTTCATAATTACGGCGTTATTGATCTTTCCGTGATTGGCGATTATACCGAGGCTACTACCCCTGTCTATGGTTTTTACCTCAACAATTACACTGCCAGTTCTAATCCAAATACCGGCGTTACTACCGCGTCTATTTTCGATACCGGTATTTGGGGCATAAGCAACACCGGTGTTATTAACCTTTACAGCGTCATTCAACCTTCAGAAGAAAATAATTACATTGTAAAAAAAGCTGAAATTGGTATTAACAGTGATCTGGCTCCCTCGCCAATCAATCCTGTTCATGCAAAAATTGGCGATTGGGCGACAACTCTGCGCGACTTCGGCACAACACAAGATTTGATCCACGTATCAAGAAATGTTGGAGACAGCTCCAAACTTTATACACAATCCCTTGATTTTTCGGATACAAATTTAATTTTGCGCCCTGCCGAAAATTACACGGCGGGAACTTCATACCTTGTTTCAGAAGATACGCTTATTACCAATGTTGACTACTTCGGCGATGAAGTCGATACTTTCATGGATGTAACCGGTTTTGATTCAATGACGTATAGCGCGGAAATGTCAGATTTTATCACAACAAGTGTAACTGCAGATTCAGCCAATGACGGTTATCAAGTTTCACTCGTACCGAATAACACAGGCAAAACTAAAAAGTTAATTTCTTCCGCCGCAATGGGAGCTGTAGATTTTACCCGCGCCAATATGGATCAAATTGAACACGAACTTGAAAGAAATGACAGACTCCATCAAAAATGGTTTATTACGCCTTACTATTCAAAATTCAAACGTGATGAAGGTATGGACGGGCACGCGCACGGCTATATTATCGGCTCTGATTGGAAAGTTGGCAAAAATTCCTACTTAGGTATTCACGGTTCTTATGCATTGGGTAGCGCAGATAACGGCGTTTATTCGGCTGACAGCAGCTTAAAAAGTTTTACCGGCGGCTTGCACTACACAATTTATCCCAAAGAAGATAAAAATTGGATTCGCACGCAAGCAACGTACTTTCATAACAGCGGCGATACTTCCTACACAATGAATACAGATACAAGCACTTTAAACGGCAAAAGTTCAAATAAATCTAATGGCGTTTATCTTTCCGCAAATTACGGCTTTAAAAATGAACTTTCTCCCCAAAATGAATTGCGCACAGAGTTAGGCTTGTCATATTTGAATATGAATGATTCGCCGACAATTCATTGGAATTTGCTTGATGCCAACATTCCGGGCTACGATATGAAGTTTGACAAGTACAACGCACTCCATGCAACCGCCAAAACTTCATTGATTCACAAATTTTCAGAGGGCGAAGATGGCGGCAGTTTGTTAGCGTCACTGGGAGTGCGCGGGCGTCTTGCAGGTAAAAAAGTTAAAATGAATATGATGAATACAGATTACGGCGATTCAGTTCGTGAAGATTCAGTACAAGGATTAGTTGAACTTTCTTATCGCCACAAGATCAATAAATTTTATGTTGACGCCGGTTATCAAGGAATTTTCGGCGGCGATTCCAAAAATCACTTGTTCCATACTTCTTTAAAATGGTCGTTCTAAAATTTTGTTTCACGAAAGAAGAATTACGATGAAACGTTCCAAAAAATGGAAAAATTTACTCGTGGGGTTAATTATGGCAAGCATTGCCGGAACTTCGCCCTTAGCGTACGCCGAAAATGAAATTACTGTCGGTGCCGGTACAGAAAATTCTCCAATTACGGCAGAAAACAGCAACGTCATAGAAAGTGAAAAAATTTTTGAGTTTGTAAAATACAGTAAGGCAATGCCGAATAAAAATTTGCACATTTCGTTTTATGGTATGGCGTCATTCGTTAAAGACACGGGCAAATATGCAACCGAAATATCACAATCGGCGGGCGATTATGTCAACCTTACAAATGACGGCGTAATAAATATGCACTTCAAAGATATGACGGCGCGATATGCAGCTGAACTTGACACGGCAAAAGATACAAGCAAAAAATATGACGGCTTAGTCGGCTGGTGTATGTTTGCTGGGGAACATTCGATTTTGTGCAACAACGGCGATATAAATATTTTCTACGACCAAGCGGACGCAAATTCAGGGAATAAATTGCTCGTCCACGCAATGTACGTTCACGACAACTCAAAAATGATAAACAACGGCAATATTAACATTACCGGCGCGGGAAGTAATGGAACTGAAATACGCGGAATGACTACCGAATACGGCAAATTAACAATCGAAAATAACGGCTCCATTTTCATTGATGTAAAAAAATCGTCAATGGCGCGGGCTTTTTCTTCACTCGGTATAGGCAGTTACATGATAAACAACGGGGAAATATATAATCGCAGTAATTGCATAGTTTTTGGTATGCTTGCCGATGTTGGAACAAGATTAATCAACAATGGAACGGTAACCGTAATTTCTGAAGGGCAAATCAGCCAAAAAATAGCGGGACCGACGCCGGATTATGTACTTGAATCTTCAGGCGCGTATGGTATGACTTACTCTCCAACTTCCGCCGGTGGTTTTAACAGAATGATAAATCGCGGCAAGGTAATTGCAAAAGTTCAAGCAAATAAAAATTCCCGCCCCGATTCTGTTGCCGCCGGAATGTTGGTAATGAACTCCAGAAAAAATCCCGCGCCTTTAGTTTTGGAAAATACCGGCGTTATCGAAGTTTCTTCCAATCTTAAACCGAATGAAGGCAATAACTATCTTGTACGCGCCTCTGAAATTGCCGTCAATGCGCTTGTAAAAAAATGGGAAAATACAAACGTGCAACTTTCGACGTGGGCAACAAACCTGCGCGACTTCGGCAAGAAAAAAGATTTTATTCAGGCGCGGAATTGCTCTATTGATTTTTCAAACGCAAAATTAATCCTTCGCGCAGATAAAAATTATAAACTCGGCACGGTTTACAAAATTTCCCCCGAAACTTTAATTGCGCCGCTGGACGGAAAAACTTTAGCTGATTCAAACATAGTTGTTAAAAATTTTGAATCAATAACTTTCAGCGCGGACGATTCAAAATTAAAAGTTGCTGTCAAAAAAAATTCTGACGGCAGTTTTAGCGTAAGCTTGATTTCAAAATAATCTGGCGGTGGTCAATTTGAAAAAAGTCTACCTGATTTTCTTTGCAATATTGGCACTGTTACTGAAAATAAATTTTGCAGAAGCCGCCGCAACTCCAATAATTCAAACAGACAGCGGCAAAGTTCAAGGCGTAATTGAACGCGGCGTGGAGTGTTACAAAGGTATTCCCTACGCCGCGCCGCCTGTTGGAAATTTGCGCTGGCGTCCGCCGGTTGCGCCCGAAAGTTGGAGCGGCGTTAAACAAGTAACAGAATATGCAAATTATTCGGCGCAAAAAGACGATTTAAGCTTTTTCTCGACGCCCGGCGGCAGTGAAGATTGTTTGTACTTGAATGTTTTTGTACCTCAAAATTCCAAAAATAAAAAGTTGCCGGTATTTTTCTGGATTCACGGCGGCGCGTTATCGGTAGGTTCTTCAAATGATTATGATCCTGTACCGCTTGCAAAAATCGGCGAATGTGTCGTTGTAACTTTCAATTTCAGATTGGGAATTTTGGGATTTTTCGGACATCCTGCCATTGATAACGAAGGACACGCCGCAATTAATTATGGTTTAATGGATCAAGTTGCCGCGTTGGATTGGGTACAAAAAAATATTTCGCAATTCGGCGGCGACCCAAATAAAGTTACAATCGCCGGACAATCTACAGGCGCGCAAAGTGTTTTGGCTTTAATGACTTCGCCTAAGGCAAAAGGGAAATTTCAAGCGGCTGTAAGTATGAGCGGCAGTACAATTATTGCTGAATCCTTAACGAAAGAAGAAAGCGAAAATCGCGGTGTACAATTTGCAACTCGCGCAGGGCTTGAAAATGCAACCGCTGAAGATTTAAGAAATTTAAGCGTTGAAGAAATTTTGAAGGCACAATCTAAACAAAATTTCGCTGTTGACGGCGAATACATTACCGAAAATATAGGAACGGCTTTGTTAAGCGGGCGTGTCAATGATGTAATTTTGATAAGCGGAATAACTCACAATGAAGGCTCGTTTGTAATGAGTGTTACCGAAAATTTAACCGGCAAAACTTTTTCTGCAGATATGTACAAAAAAACAGTTGAAGATGTTCAAGGGCAGTTAAATAAAAGCGCGGCAAAAATTTTTGAAGAATATCCACTGGGAAAATATCCAACACCGGCTGAAACTTGCGCCGCAATTTTTACTGACGGTTGGTTTGCATTGACGGTTGAAAAAATGAACGACGCACTTTCAAAAAAAATTCCTGTCTACGCTTACGAATTCAGCGACGTAACCGCGCCGCCTTATTTCTCGGCAAGCTTTAAACAGGGCGCGGCTCATACTTACGATATACCTTACATTTTTTGGGGATTTAACGGCAGCTCCACTCTTTCCACAAAATTAAATCCCAAACAAGAAAAATTATCCCGTGAAATGATAAATTACTGGACGCACGCCTTAGACTTGCCTAATCAAAAAAAATGGACGCCGTATCAGCAAAAATTGCAAAATTATTTAATCTTCCAACTCGGAAAATCTAAAATGGAGCGCGGCAAATTTGCAAAGCGTCACAATTTAGATTTCTGGAAAAATCAATAAAGGACAAATATTTAATGAACGCCGAAAAAACTTTTTTTAAGCAACTTGTCAAGGAATATATGGTGCCGGATAGACTGCCCTTAATCGCTATCAGCACTTTCCTTGCAGGTTATTTTTTTGGAGAAAACGGCTTAGCCACTTTCACATTACTTTTGCCGTTGTACTTTTTGTTTATAATTGCGGGGACGTGGATAAATTTTGGCGCGTTTTCAATGTCGATGAAGGCTGTCGGCAACAATGAAACTTACAACGCGCAAGCTTATTCAAATTTGGCTTTGAGAGCGTCATTGACAGCGGGAATTTTTTTATCAGTATTGGTAATTCTTAGTTTTTCGCAAATTTTGGAATTGCTGAAAGTACCGCCGGAGCTTTTTTATTTGGCTGAACCGTTCGGAAAAACTTTAGCGATTGCAGGTATTTTGCTGATACTTTCGTGTTACATTCTGCAATTTTTGAAAGTTGCCGGAATGCAAAAACAGCTGAAGTTAATTTATAAGGCAATGCTGATAATCAACGCCGCCGTAAGTTTTTTTTGTATAAAAATTTTAAATTTCGGAATGGAAGGGCTCGCACTTGGAATGAGCACGGCAACTTTATTTTGTATTGTCTTTGAAGGCAAAAGACTTTACAAATTTTTTGGGAAAAATTTATTTGCGCCGATTCAAGAGCCTTTTACTTCATTGAGAAAACTTTTAATCGCAGGAAATGCATTGGGGTTAAGTAAAATTTTCAGCCTGTCTCAAATTTTACTTTTCAACACCATTTGTTTCAGATTTTACGGCGTGGAAGGCGTGGCAGTTTTCGGCGTTTTGCAAATTGCTATAAGACTTTGCCGCATTGCCTCTTCAATGACTTTTCAAGCACTGACGCCGGTTTTGCTTGTCGAATTGGGCGACAAAAATATAAAAGCAATGATGTCGGTATTGAAAGAAACTTTGCGGCGCGGCTTAATTTTTGGCGCAATTATTCCGCTGGTAATTCTTTGGGGCGGCGCGGATTGGCTTGCAACGAAAACTTCATTAGACGCCGCGTGGTACGCACTTTTGATTGATGGTTTTCACGGCTACAGCGTATCGTTAATTTTTGGAACAGTCAACGCGGTTTTCATTATGGCGTTTTTGTGTTTAGAGCACAATTTTTTCTCAAACTTTTTGGCGTTCCTGCGCTCCTTTGCATTGCTTTTAATTTTTTTGTGGGGAATTGCCGCAGATAATCCCGCGCTGTTATGGTGGTGTTTTCTTTTTGCTGAAGGTGTCACATTTTTAATTTTGGCAGCGGGAATTTTTTTCTTGACGAAAACTCAAAATTACAAAACGCCTTTGTTGCTTGATAAAAAATATTTTTGCCCGTCGGCATATTTTGTTTTGACGCGCGCTGAAAATTCAATTCAATCTGCGCGAGTGGAAATTGAAAAATTTATTGAAAAGAGCGCGGCTAATTTTCCGGCTGATAAAATTCAAGAAAAATTACAGCAATGGTTAAAAATTTTTGACGAAAACAGTCCGCGTCAAAAAGCGCACTTAACGGCGGTACATTTATGCAAGGACGGCGATAACTTGAGAATAACCCTGCGCGACAACGGCAAGCGTTTTGATTATCGCATTTACTCAAAAAAATATTCGGCTGAAGTTGGAGAAAATTTTTCTTTCAAGTACGCGCTCGGCTTGAATAACATTTATTTAACTTTCAATTTACAAAAATGACGCGCATTTAACGGCAAGCGTTTTGATTATCGCACTTACGCAAAAAATTATTCAGTTGAAATTGGAGAAAATTTTTCTTTCAAATACGCGCTCGGTTTGAATAACATTTATTTAACTTTCAAATTGGAAGGAAGGAGAACAGATGACCATTAAAAATAAAAAAATTATAGGCGCAATTTTGGCGACAACAATTTTTATTGCAAGCAGTTTTACGGCAGGTTGTGGCGGAAATAAACAAGCCGCCGCGCCCGCCAAAGTTCCCGTTAAAGCAATGAATTTATTGCAAGAATCGACGCCCATTACCTACGGTTTTTCCGGACAAGTACAAGCCGTCAATGAAGTACAAGTGCGCTCGAAAGTCGGCGGGGCGGTTGTCGAAAAATACATAAACGGCGGCGACAGCGTTTACGCGGGGCAAGCACTTTTTAAAATTGACTCTAGGCAATATGAAACGGCGGTACTTTCGGCAAAGGCTGAATTATTAAAATCTGAAGTCAATCTGCGCCGCGCCCAAGAAAATTTTGAGAGGAACGAACGCCTTTATAAAGCGCAAGCAATTTCTCAACAAACTTTATCCAACAGTCGCGCAGATTTAGACAGTGCACTTGCCGCGCTTGAAGCCTCCAAAATTTCGGTACGCAAGGCGAATGAAAATTTGGCTGATACGGTGGTTTATTCGCCAATAGACGGCAGGGCGTCTTTAAATGATGTTGCAGTTGGAACTTACGCCGCCGCAGGAAGTACCACGCTTTTAACTATTGGAACGATTGACCCTGTGTACGTCCAATTTAATATCAGTGAAACAGATTATCTTAATATCGTTGCAAAAAATATGTCAAAGCGCGGGCAAGGCGGCAATTATACACTTTCGATTATTTTAAGCAACGGCGAAGAATATCCCTTCAAAGGTACGCCGGTTGAAGCCGACCGCTCCCTTTCGCAAAATTCCGCGTCAATCACTGTTAAAGCGATTTTCGACAATCCCGCCGGTATTTTATTGCCGGGTATGTTTGCTCATGTCAGCATTGTAAAAGATTCCGGCGCAAATACTTTGCTTGTACCTGAACGAGCGATTCAACAACTTTTGGATCAAACTTTTGTTTTGACTGTAGGCAGTGACGGTAAATCTGTTTCAAAGATTGTGGAGCTTGATGAAAAAGTTGGCAGTTACTATATTGTAAAATCCGGACTTTCGCCTTCTGATATTGTAATTGTTGAAGGTTTAACGAATTTACAAGCCGGCAAAGATTTAGCGGTTACTATGGTAACGGCGGAAGAAATGGGATTTTCTACCAAAGCCTCTGTAAATCTCGTGAATGAGTCTTAAGGAGCGCGCGTAAAATGTCTAAATTTTTTATTCATCGTCCTATTTTTGCCATTGTCATTGCAATTACTATTTTAATTTTGGGCTCGCTTGCAATTTTCAGTTTGCCTATCGCACAATATCCGAAAATCACTCAACCGACTGTCAGCGTCAGCACAAGTTACAGCGGCGCAAATGCAAGCATTATCAATCAATCCGTCGCGCAGGTTATCGAACAACAGGTAAACGGTACGCAGGGTATGGACTATATGTCTTCCAATTCCAGTAATAACGGTACTTATAATTTGCGCGTCAGATTTAATTTGGACACAAACAGTGATATGGACGCGGTCTTGGTTCAAAACAGCGTTTCCATTGCAACGGCAAGCTTGCCTACTGATGTTAAAAATGTTGGTGTAACTACCAGAAAATCTTCAGGCGATATGGCTTATCTTTTTGCAATGTATTCGCCGAATAAAACTTTCAATCGCACTTTCATTTCAAATTACGCAAATGTTTACATTGTTGACGCGCTGAAAAGAATCAAAGGCGTCGGCGACGTTACCGCTTTTACAATGGATTACAGTATGCGAATTTGGATAAATCCCGAAAGACTTTCTGAACTCGGCTTAACGATAAGTGATATAAGGTCTGCAATTTCAGAGCAAAACGCGCAGGCTCCGGCAGGAACAATCGGACTTTTGCCCGTGCCGGAAAATCAAGAAAAACAGTACACCGGCAAACTTGAAGGGCGAATTTCTACTGTTGAAGATTTTGAGAATGTCATTTTGAAAACCAACAGCGACGGCGCAAATATTTACCTGCGCGACGTTGCAAGAATCGAAACGGGCGCAAGAAGTGCAAATATCCTTACAGATACAAACGACGCCCCAAGCGCGGGTTTTGGTATCAACTTGACTGACGACGCAAACGCCATTGAAACTATCGGCGAAGTTAAGCGCGTGATTGAGGAAATGTCACATAATTTCCCCGATGATCTGGAATACTGCGCGATTATCGACAACACCGAATATATCAATGAATCGCTCCTTGAAGTTTTGAATACTTTCAAAGAAGCTTTAATGTTGGTTATCATTATTGTTTTTATTTTCCTTCAAAGTTTTCGTGCAACTTTAATACCGGTTTTGGCAATTCCCGTTTCGCTTATTGGAACTTTTGCAACTTTTACAATTTTAGGTTTTACGATAAACACGCTTACACTTTTTGCAATGGTATTGGCAATAGGCTTGGTTGTTGACGATGCTATAGTTGTTATTGAAAATGTTGAACACCACATGAAAAACGAAGGACTCGGCGCGATTGAGGCAACAGAAGTAGCAATGGCTGAAGTACAAGGACCGGTTGTAGCAATAGCATTTGTACTTTCGGCGGTTTTTGTACCTGTTGCATTTTTGGGCGGAATGACGGGCGTTTTGTATCGTCAATTTGCATTAACAATCGCAGTTTCAATGGGCTTATCGGCTTTTATAGCCTTGACGTTGACGCCGGCACTTTGTGCACTGTTAATGAAACCGCACAATCCCAACGCCAAGAAAAATTTTTTGGATAAGGCTTTTGACAGATTTAATAATTGGTTCGACCGCACGCAGAAAAAATATACAGGCGTTGTAGGCTGGTTTATTCGTCATGCAAAAATTGGCGTCGTTTCAATGTTAATAATTTGCGCGTTGACTGCCGCTGTTTATAAAATGTTGCCTTCAACTTTTGTACCGAATGAAGATCAAGGCTATTTGCTGACGGCGGTAAATTTACCTTCCGGCACTTCCTTAAACCGCACTTATAATACAATGGTTGAAATGAGCAAGGAAATTGAAAAAATCCCGGGCGTTTTAAATGTTATGAATATTGCCGGCTATGACGCTTTATCCGGCGGCAATAAGTCAAGCAGCGGCGCAATTTTTGTTGGGCTTAATCCTTGGGGCGAACGTACCACAAAAGATTTGGCAATTACCAATATAACCCGTGAAATTAATAAATTGGGCGCAAAATATACTGAAGCGTCTGTTGCCGCTTTTACAACTCCCGCGTTGCCCGGCTTAGGTATGGTCGGCGGCTGGAGTATGGAACTTTTGGATATGACAGGTTACAGCGATGAAGAACTTGACGCCATTGCAAAAAGAATTGTGGCGGCGGCTAATCAACGTCCCGAATTGCAAAGAGTGCGCACAACTTACACTATCGATTCACCAATTTGCAATTTTGAAATTAATCGTGAAAAAGCAAAACAACTCGGCGTAGCTTTTTCTGATGTTTATATGGCGTTACAAGCAAATTTTGGCGGTACTCAAATTGGCGATTTTATGCAATTCGGACGCAATTATAAGATTATGTTGCAAGCAGACGCGCAATACCGCTCCGAAACTGAAGCTTTAAAATTTATTTACGTCAGAAGCAGACAAGGCACAATGGTGCCGCTGGACAGTTTATTGACAGCGAAATTTTTAACTTCTCCTGCGATAATCACAAGATTTAACGGCACGCGCAGTATTAGTTTTCAAGGCTCCACGCCCAGCGGCTACAGCTCCGGACAATCTATGGACGCAATGGAAGAAGTTGTTCATGAAGTTGTACCAACAGGTTTTGGTATTGAATGGTCGGGACAATCCCGCGAAGAAAAAGCATCTTCCGGCTCGACAATGCAAGTTATGGGGCTTGCGCTGGTATTTGTTTTTCTGTGTTTAGCCGCGCTTTATGAAAGTTGGAGTGTACCTTTCGCAGTTTTGCTTACAGTTCCAACAGGAATTTTCGGCGCGTTTTTCGTGCAATGGGCGTTGTTTATGATTTTTGCAATGCTCGGCTCGCCGAATCCCGGCTTGATGAACAGTATTTATATGCAAATTGGCGTTATTATGATAATCGGCTTGGCGGCGAAAAATGCAATACTGATTGTCGAATTTGCGAAAGTTCGTACTGATAAAGGAATGGACGCAATGCAGGCGGCGGTTGAGGCGGCAGGTTTACGCCTTCGCCCAATTTTAATGACTTCGCTGGCTTTTATCATTGGTTGTTTACCTTTGGCAATGGCAAGCGGCGCGGGCTCGGCGGCTAGAAATGGAATGGGTACAGCCGTTGTTGGCGGTATGTTATTTGCTACTTCCATTGGAATTTTTTTAATTCCGGTTTTCTTTTTCGTAGTGGAAAGAATTTCTTCAAAGTTTAGCGGTAAGTCAAAAGTTGCCGCGCCTCAAATTGCAAAGGAGGGAGCGAATTGAAATTAAATAAATTTATGCTAAGTTTACTGCTGACAATTTTTACTGCAACGCCCAATGTTTCGGCAGAAATTTTAAATGTAAATCTTGACGACTGCATAAATCTTGCACTTACCAACAATCGCAGTATCGAGCAATCCGAGGCAAGCCGTGAAAATGCAAGCTGGGCTTTAAGGCGTTATCGCCGCGCTACAGGTCCTTCAGTCAGTTGGACTTCCAATGCAAATAAAATCGGCGGCAACGATTATGTAACGCGCCGCAGAAATGGTTTAGATTTTGAATATTCTTTTGATAACAGTTTAAGATTTACGTACCCGCTTTACACCGGCGGCAGAAATGAAAACAATATCGCCTCCGCGCAATACAATTTAAATTCTGCAGATTTAACGCTGGAAAATACTAAGCAACAAGTTATTTACAATGTTACAGCCGCTTACTACAATGTTTTGAGAAATCGAAATTTGGTAACCGTTAAAGAAAATACCGTCAATCTTTTGCAGGAACATTTAAATCAAGTTAAGCAGAAATTTGAAATTGGCGTGGTTGCAGGGGCTGATATTTTATCTTCACAAGTTCAAATTGCAAACGCGCAACAATCGCTTATCACTACTCAAAATGACTACGATAACGCCGTTGCAACGCTAAATAATTTAATGGGACTTTCACTAAGTACAGATTTAATAATTAATGACGATTTACATTATCAAAGTTACGCGGTTAATTTTGAAGACTGTTTAAGTTACGCGCTGGAGCACCGCCCGGATTTTATCGCCGCAAATTTTGCAGTACAAAAAGCGAAAGGGCTTTTCTAATTTTTAGAGTAAAAATATATTGACGAAGTATGAAACCGGCTAAAAAGGCTAAAAACACGCTTTTTTGACGAATCAGAAAGGAGTTTCCAATGAAGATTTTAGCGCGTCAACTAACTTTAGATTTATACAACTGCAATGATAAAAAATTTTTCGATTTTACGGCAATAAAATCGGTTATAGACAGCGTTTTTGACGTTGAATCTAAAATTATGTCAACAAGTCTTGATAACGAGCACAGCGCGTTTGTAGCGGCGTTTAAAGAGGGACATATCGCCCTGCATATTTATTCCGCGCTAAAGTACGTGGCAGTTGATATTTTTACCTGCAATGAAAGCGGCGAATCTGAAGAGCTTGCAAAGGTTTTAAGTAAATATTTTCAACCGGAAAAAACAAAATCTACTTACCTTAAACGCGGCGATTTTGGGCTTGAAAAAGAAATAAAACCAAAAATAAAAGTGCGCGTGGCACCTTTGCGAAAAGTTCGGAACGTGGGCGCAAAAGTTGTAAAAAAATTAGTTCAAGGAGGAAACTAAATGACTTTTACTGAAATGACGCTCCGTTATCGAAGTATCGGCAAAACTAAAAAATGCACTTTTATTTTTTGCGCAGATCACGGCGTGGCAAAAATGAATGTTAGCGCGTACCCGCAAACCACAACCGCCGGCATGGTTAAAAATTATTTGGTTGACAAGGGCGCGGCAGCTAATGCATTTGCAAATTTCGCAAATTCTGAACTCGTCGTGGTTGATGTTGGAGTTAATGCTGATATTTCAAAATTGCCGGGGCTTATCGATAGAAAAATTGCTAACGGCACAGATAATATTGCTGAAGGACCTGCAATGACTTTGGCGCAGGCGAAAAAATCTATAAAAATTGGCAGGGATTTAGTTAAAAAAGCCGTGAAAGCCGGCTATAATTGCTTTTTAATTGGCGAAATGGGAATTTCTAATACAACCGTTGCCTCTGCGATAACTTCAGCGATTCTTGAAATTAATCCCCAAAAAGTTACAGGGCGCGGCTCCAATATTTCTGACGCCCAATTTAAAAATAAAATAAAAATCATTAAAAAGGCTCTGCAAGTCAATGATCCAAATTCTGAAAATGGCTTAGACGTTTTGCGAAAAGTTGGCGGCTTTGAATTTGGCGCAATGGCTGGCGTAATTTTGGAGGCGTCAAAAAATAATTGCATTACAATTTTGGACGGTTTTAACAGTTCAGCCGCCGCGCTTATAGCCGATTTAATCGACCCGGATATTAGCGAACACGTCATAGCGTCACACATTGGGCGCGAAATTGGGCACATGGCAATTATTCAGTATTTCGGATTTACTCCAATGTTTACGCTTGATTTAGCATTAGGCGAGGCTATTGGTTCTTCGATAGCGGCTAAAGTTTTGGATAATTTGGTTTACACATACGTTTGTTCGCCGGAAGATGATTTTGACGGCGATTTAAACGATTTCAAAGATGAAGACGCCGAAGAGGCGATAATTACAAATTTGCTTGACAAAATGGGCTTAAATGAACTTTCAGATATTACTTCGATTGACGAATTGGAAAATTATTTGGAAGAAAATTTTGAAGGCGATTTACAAATTGAAGAAGTCAACGTTGATTTTCAAATTAGCGACGATTTCAGATTTAGACCGTACGAGCCGCCTTTCAGCGTACAAAATTTCAACGTGCCGCGTTCCTATCCAATTATGATTCGTGAAATGAATACAGATCAAGATGAAATGATAGCGTCAACCGACCGCACTTTTAATTTTTATCTTGAGACAATGCCGAAATTGAATTTTAATGCAATGGATAAATGTCAGGAATATCTTGATAGCTTGACAAAGCCGAAAAAAAGTTTGGGCTTGTTGGAGGATATAGCCGCGCAATTTGCCGGTATTGCAAATTCAAAAAAACCTTCAAACAAACTGCGCCGCGCCGCGCTTGCCTTCACAAATATTGAAAATTCGCCCAATAACACCACAAATGATTATAAGCGCGTCAAGGGTAAACGTCATAATCTTTCGCTTGATTTCAGTATGACTGCGCGAACTTTTGCAATGAAAGTTTTTTTAGGAGTTGTTGACCCAAAACAAAATCCGACGGTTGCATTTAATTTTGGACGCACTATTGGGGAAGAAATTTCTTTTGCGATTCCGATTATTGCAATTACCGAGTTGACAGATTGGGTACTTGACAGGATTGACGAAAAATTTGCAGCGGCACTTTTGAATAAAGACGGCAGTTTTAAAGTTGCGCCGGAAGAATTTTTAAATCACGTACCAAAAAAATTTCGCTGTTTGACGGGCGCAATTATTGGCGCAATGGTTGCCGCCGCGCACAATTCGACTTTTATTGTTGTAGACAGCGGCGCGGTTGAAATTATCGCCCGTTACCTTGAAAAAATTTGCCCGCAAATTCGTCCGTTCATTTTGCACGCAACCGAATTAATTAATTTTGATTTTGAGCCCGGCGAGCGTATCGGCTATGACGGCGAGGCGGCTTGCATTGGCGCGGAAATTGTTGAGGCGGCGTTGACTGCTTTAAATGAAATGAAAACTTTCGACGAAACAAGCGTAGATGTTGCAGTTGACGGCGCGGGCGCGGGAGTTCAGAAAAAATGAAAACTATCACGAATGGAAAATTTATTTTGCCGGACGAACGCGGCAATTTTTTTATTGCTACTGAAAGATTTTTAACCTTTGACGAAAAAATTATTTCGTTTGAAAATTCGGCTGAAGAAATTATTGACGCGCAGGGAAATTTTGTATCGCCGGGCTTTATCAACATTCACATTCACGGCTGCGCAAATTCTGATACTATGGACGCCACGCCCGCCGCGCTAAAAAATATGTGCGAATTTTTACCAACTTGCGGCGTCACAAGTTTTTTGCCAACAACTATGACAATGCCGCTTGACGAAATTTACGACGCCTTAAAAAATATTCGCAACTGCAAAAATATTGGCGGCGCAAAAATTCTCGGTGCAAATGTTGAAGGTCCTTTCATCAGTGCGAAATATCACGGCGCGCAGAATCCAAAAAATATCCTTCGCGCAGATTTAAAACTTTTTGAAGAATTTTTGGACGTTATAAAAATTATCACGGTTGCGCCGGAAGAGTTGGAAGATTTTAAATTTATTGACGCCTGCCTTGAAAAAAATATTATCGTGTCGATAGGACACAGCGCGGCAACTTACGAAATTGCAATGGCGGCGATTGAACGCGGCGCGGCGCACATTACGCACCTTTTCAACGCGCAGAGCGGCTTTAATCACAGAAAACCCGGAATTGTCGGCGCGGCGTTTGATTCAAATGCAACGGTTGAGTTAATCTCTGATAATGTTCACGTTTGCGCGGCGGCTCAAAGAATTGTGCAAAAGATTAAACCGCTTGACGAAATTATTTTGATAACTGATTCATTGCGGGCTTGCGGCTTAGGCGATTGTGAAAGTGAACTCGGCGGGCAAAAAGTTTTTGTGCGTGACGGCGTTGCAAAATTGGCTGACGGTACTATTGCGGCTAGCGTTGCGCCTATGAATGACGTTGTTAAAAAATTTTACCGCAATACAAAAATTTCAATCCCTGAAGTTGTCGAACTTATTACAAAAAATCCTGCGCGAAAATTAAATTTGTATAATGAAATTGGCAGTTTGGAAATTGGCAAGGCGGCTGACATTGTTATTTTTGACAAAGATTTTAATATTAAAGCCGCGTTCGTTGCCGGAAAAAATTTTTCTTGCAAATTTTAGAAAAATAATTTATACTAAAAACGGCTTAAGGAGAAAATCCGCGCCGCAGGCGTCAGTAAGCCATTTGTAGCACTTTTGGAGGTGAAAATCCCTTGAAATTGTCTGAAAATTATTTCCGCGCCGCAAACCCCTATTTTGAGCCGCATTGCAACGCCATTTTCAAGGGGTAGGTTTAAAAGTGCTTTCCCCGTAAGGGGTCGGAAACCAATACCTTTTTTGCTCTTTTAATATTTCGTCGAAGAAGAGTTTAAAAGTGCTTTCCCCGTAAGGGGTCGGAAACCGATTAACTCGTGGATGCTGATAGAAGCATCTCGATCAGTTTAAAAGTGCTTTCCCCGTAAGGGGTCGGAAACCCTTTACCTTTGTTATCTAATGCAATGTAATACTTGTGTTTAAAAGTGCTTTCCCCGTAAGGGGTCGGAAACTTTAGTTATTTTTATTCCGATGTAAAGTTCATCTCGTTTAAAAGTGCTTTCCCCGCAAGGGGTCGGAAACCTACCACTTCCAGTGTACTTCTAGGTGTTAAAGTCACCTTGTTTAAAATTATTTTTCCCCGTCAGGGGTCGGAAACGCGAACCCTAGAACTCCATGGTTTACATAATTGTCCACAAGTTTAAAAGTGCTTTCCCCGCAAGGGGTCTGAACAAAAAAAATTAACCGCCCTGATTGGAGCGGTTTTTTTAGTGCAAAAAAATAAAGGTTAAGGAAATTTCCCTAACCCCTAAATTCTAGGATAACAACGCAGTTTTTAAAACTTCGTCCATATGTTCAACAGTTACAAATTCCAGTTTTTCACGCACGGACTCGGGAATATCTTCAATATCCCGCGCGTTTTCTTTCGGCAAAATGATTGTGTGCATACCTTCACGGTACGCCGCCAAAACTTTTTCTTTCAAGCCGCCAATAGGTAAAACGTTGCCGCGCAATGTAATTTCGCCCGTCATTGCAACGTCGGAGCGAACTTTTCTTTTTGTCAATGCTGAAAACATTGCCGTTGCCATTGTAATACCCGCGCTCGGTCCGTCTTTTGGAACCGCGCCTTCCGGTACGTGTACGTGAATATCGTTTTTTTCGTAAAAATCTTCGTCAAGTTGCATTTCTTCACTACGGCTGCGAATGTACGTTAAGCCGGCTTGTGCGCTTTCTTGCATAACTTCACCGAGCTTGCCGGTTAATAAAAGTTTGCCCTTGCCTTTTAAAACAATCGCCTCTGTTGGCAAAATATCGCCGCCGACTTCAGTCCACGCCATACCCGTTGAAACTCCAACTTGCGGTTTTTTCTCGGCTTTATTCTGCAAAAATTTTGGACGCCCCAAAAAGTCGCGCAGATTTTTTTTCGTAATATAAACCGTGCCTTCTTCGCCCTCAACAATTTTTCTTGCCGCTTTTCTGCAAGCCTTGCCGATTGTCCTTTCAAGTTCACGGACGCCCGCCTCGCGCGTATATTCACCAATAATTTCCTGTAAAACGCCTTTACCAAAAACAACTTCGCCGGTTTTTAAGCCGTTCGCCTCTTTTTGTTTTTTAACAAGGTAACGTTTCGCAATTTCAAGTTTTTCTTGTTCAGTGTAGCTTGAAAGTGTGATAATTTCCATTCTGTCGCGCAGTGGCTTAGGAATAGTGCTAGGGTCATTCGCAGTAACAATCCACAAAATTTTTGACAAGTCAAACGCCGTGTCAATGTAATGATCCGTAAAAGAATTATTTTGCTCGGGGTCTAAAACTTCCAAAAGTGCGGAGGCAGGATCCCCGCTGTAAGCATCTTTACCAAGTTTATCGACTTCATCAAGCAGAAAGACAGGATTATTTGCGCCGGCTTTTTTCAAGCCTTGAATGATTCTGCCGGGCAACGCTCCAACATAAGTCCGGCGATGCCCTCTAATTTCTGCCTCGTCACGAATTCCGCCTAAACTTGCACGAATAAATTTGCGATTCATAGCCTTTGCAACAGATGAGGCAAGCGAAGTTTTACCAACGCCGGGCGGTCCAATAAGACACAAAATCGGCGCGGGTTTATCCTGCGTCAAAACTTTTACCGCCAAAAAATCTAAAATTCTGTCTTTGATTTTTTCAAGCCCGTAATGGTCGGAGTCAAGAACTTTTTTAGCGTTGATAATATCTGTTGAATCTTCAGTTGAAATTTTCCACGGCAAGTCAAAAAGCCAGTCAATGTACGTACGAATGACGCTTGATTCTTGCGCCATTGAAGGCAGCCGCTCCATTCGCTTAAGTTCCTTATTGATAATTTCTTTGACTTCGTCGGGGTAATTTCCATTTTCTAAGCGCGTGCGATATTCAGAGGCATTTTCTGCAACGTCTTCATCTTCGCCCAATTCCTTATGAATTGCCCGCAGTTGTTCACGCAAATAATTATCTTTCTGAAATTTTTCAATTTGCCCACGTACGCGCTGATTTATTTGAACTTCCATTTGAAGTACTTCAAGTTCACGCGCCAATATTGCGTACAACATTTCCAGCCGCTTTTCAACGTCTAAACTTTCCAAAAGACTTTGTTTTTGTTCGACTTTCAAATTTAAATGACTTGTGATTAAATCTGCAAGCCTGCCAATATCTTCCAAAATTGTAACTGCAACAAAAGTTTCTGAAGGAATTCGCTTGCTAATTTTTACCCATTCTTCAAATTCATGAACTACGCCGCGCACTAACGCTTCAAGTTGCATTGAATCTTTCCAAGCGTCTTCATGCACTTCAATTTCAACGCTGACATAGCCTTTGGAATCATCATAATTTTGAATAACGCCGCGATGCACGCCTTCAATCAAAACTCTAACGTTGCCATCAGGGATTTTAATTATTTGGCGAATTTCGGCGACAGTTCCAACATTGTATAAATCTTCACGATTAGGCGAATCTAAATCTAAATTTTTCTGCGTTACCAAAAAAATTTTTCTGTCAGCAACCATTGCCGCCTCAAGCGCGTTTATTGAACTTTCGCGCCCGACGTCCAAATGCATTATCATATTTGGAAAAACCGTAACGCCGCGCAACGGTACAAGCGGCAACCGAATTCTGTCAATTATATTTGTCAATTTTGTCACCTCCAGTCCAGGTGTTAGGAATTTTTATTTTTTTGCCTTAGCAATTTTGCCTTCAAATTTTAGCGTTGGTTCTTGATTCAACAAAACATCTTCTTTTGTTATCGTACAAAGTGTATTGCCCTCGAAGGAAGGAATTTCAAACATAACATTTCGCATAATTCTTTCAAGAATTGAACGCAAGCCGCGTGCTCCGGTATTTCTCAAAATTGCCTCGTGCGCTATTGCCTTAAGCGCGTCATCTTCAAAAACTAATTCGGCGTTATCCATTTCCATAAGTTTTTGGTATTGTTTAACCAGTGCATTTTTCGGCTTAGTCAAAATTTGAATCAATGAATTTTCGTCAAGCGGATCCAATGTGACAATTATTGGCAAGCGTCCTACAAATTCCGGAATTAATCCATCTTGTAATAAATCATCGGGCATAACTTCCTTCAAAAGTTTTCCAATATCTTTATTTTCTTTTGAAGAAATATTTGCGCCAAATCCTAACGCTTTACCTTTTGTGCGCTTTTCAATAACTTTATCTAAATCGTTAAACGCGCCGCCGCAAATGAACAAAATATTTTTAGTGTCGATTGTAACCATTTCCTGCATTTGCTGATGAATACTGCTGGGAATGGGAACATTAACTTGAGTACCTTCCAAAATTTTTAACAGGGCTTGCTGAACGCCTTCTCCGGAAATATCACGATTAACGCCGGGTTTTCTGGCGATTTTGTCAACTTCATCAATGTAAATAATCCCGCGTTCTGCCTTGATAATATCGCCGTTTGCAGATTGTATCAACGCAAGTAAAATATCCTCAACATCTTCACCGACGTAACCTGCCTCTGTCAAAGAATTTGCATCAACAATCGCCAAAGGTACATTTAAAATTTTTGCCAAAGTTTGGGCAAGCAAAGTTTTTCCGCTGCCTGTTGGTCCTATCATTAAAATATTTGATTTTTGAAGTTCAACATCTTCCTTGCGTTTTTTCTGCCCAATTCTTTTGTAGTGATTGTAGACTGCAACCGACAAAGTTTTTTTAGCCTCGTCTTGTCCTATAACGTATTGGTCAAGAATGGAATAAATTTTTTTCGGTTTAGGGAGTTCGCCGTCAATCGCAGGTTCATCATCTTTAATTTCGGTTTCCAACATTTCGGTACAAATTTTAACGCAAGCATCGCAAATAGCGGCGTCTTGCCCGGCAATTAATCTGTTTACTTGACGATTAGACTTGCCGCAAAACGAACACTTATAGATATTAGAATTACCGTCACTTTTTGCCATTTTTCCCCTCCTCCCTTTTGCTGTCAATTTCTGCCAAAAAATTATTCGTTACCTTTGTTTAAATCGAATTTTGCAGGGCGGGTAATAACATCGTCAATCAAGCCGTAAGCCTTAGCATCTTCAGCCGTCATAAAATTATCACGTTCAGTATCTGCCATAACTTTTTCGCGGGGTTGTCCGGTGTGTCTGCTAAGAATATCATTGCCGACTTCGCGCAGGCGTAAAATTTCCCGTGCTTGAATTTGAATATCTGTAGATTGTCCGCTTGCGCCGCCTAATGGTTGATGAATCATAATTCTTGCCAAAGGCAGGGCGAAACGTTTACCTTTTGCGCCGGCTGTCAATAAAAGGGAGCCCATACTTGCGGCTTGTCCAATGCAAATTGTTGAAACGTCCGGCTTGATATATTGCATTGTGTCATAAATTGCAAGCCCTGCAGTAACTACGCCGCCGGGACTGTTTATGTACAAATGAATATCTTTATCGGGGTCTTCAGATTCAAGAAAAAGTAATTGGGCAACTACAGAATTTGCAACGTCGTCATTTATTGGTCCGCCTAAAAAAACAATTCTATCTTTGAGCAAGCGTGAATAAATATCATAGGCGCGTTCGCCAAATCCGGTTTTTTCGATTACCATTGGTACGTAATATGCCATAAAAATTTTCACCTCGAAATATATAAGAATTGCGATTGAGACACAATGTATCCCAACCGCCTTTCAAAAATTTTCTATTAAATTAAATTTAAATTATTCCGCGTCTTTAGTTTCAGTTTTTTCTTCAGCTTTTTCAGCCGTTTTTTCAATTTCATCTTTTGCCATATTATCTATAATGAACTGCATAACTTTGCGGCGCAAAACGTTATTTGCTACGCCTGCAAGCTGTCTGTTTTCTTGAAGAATTTTATAAATTTGTTTTGGAGTAGTGCGGTACATTTGCGCCATTACTGCCAATTCGTAATTTAATTCTTGATTTCCTACGGTAATTTTTTCGGCGCGGGCGACTTCGTCCAACAAAATATCTGTCAAAACATTTTGTTTAGCGGGTTCCTTGTATTGTTCGCGCAGTCCATCCATATCTAAGCCGGAAAAAGACATATACTGTTCAAGTTTCATTCCTTGACTTTGTAACTGGAGCGAAAGTTCTTGAATCATTTGAGAAATTCTTTCCTCAATCATAACCGGCGGAACGTCAACAGTCATATTTTCAACGGCTTTATCGATAACGGCTTGTTGTTGTTTTTCGACAGCGCGGCGTTCGGCGTTAGCCTCCATATTCTTTTTAATATCGGCTTTAAATTCTGCAAGCGTTTCAAATTTGCTTACTTTTTTAGCAAATTCGTCATTAAGTTCCGGCAATTCTTTATGTTTGATAGAATTAATTTTGCAATGGAAAACTGCGGGCTTGTCCGCTAAATCTTTTGCATGATAATCTTCAGGGAAAGTAACTTTGACATCTTTTTCATCGCCGACTTTCAAGCCTATAAGTTGTTCTTCAAAATCGCCAATGAAACTATGGGAGCCAATTTCCAGCGGGTGATCTTTAGCCTCTCCGCCCTTGAATTTTTCGCCGTCAACAGTTCCAACAAAATCTAAAGTAATAAAATCGCCGTTAGCAACTTTTGCATCGGGAGCATCAATCATATTTGCGTGGTGTCCACGAATATTTTCAATATATTCATCAACTGCGGCATCTGTTACGGGCTCAACAACTTTTTCAACTTTCAAGCCTTTATATTCGCCGAGTTTAACTTCAGGATAATCTGTGAAAGTCAAAGTAAACACAAAATTTTTTCCGTCTTCACAAGTAATGATTTTGTGGCGCATTTGAGTTACGGGGATAATTTTTAAATCTTTAATAATATCGTTTGCAGCTTTTTGAATGAGAATATCGGCGGCCTCATCAAGAATTGCGCCCTTTCCAAAATGTTGTTCGAGAATTTGCGCGGGCGGAACTTTGCCTTTGCGGAATCCAGGAATATTGGCGTGTTCAGAAAGTTGTTTGCAGGCGCGGGTTTTTGCTTTTTCGAGCTCTGCGGCTTCATATTCAACTGTAATTTCACTTTCATAATTGTCTATTTTTTTTATATTGGTTTTCATTGTCAAAATATGACCTCCCGTTTATTCCATTATGCAATACGCCGTAAATCTTAACATAACTATTAAAAAAAAACAAGTTTTTATCTTTTGGAGTTTGCTTGTAAACTTTTTTGATACGACTTTTCCCTAATCCTTAGCCCCTAATCCTTAGCCCTTAATCCTTAGCCCCTAATCCCTAATCCCTAATCCTTAGCCCTTAATCCTTAGCCCTTTAATCCTTAATCCTTAGCCCTTAATCCTTAATCCTTAATTACTAAGTCCCAAATCCTCCAAAAATTTTTTGCCGCCTTCTCTCATATCGGATTCAGCGGCAATTTGTCTCATAAGTTCACAAGTTTTTTCGTCAAAGTCCAGCGAAGAATTATTTATCGTCATCGCTGCGATTAATAAAAGTTTTGCTGTAAATTTTTTTTCGTTGAAAATAACGTCGGCTAGCGATTCTTGCGCAGTTTGAAAAAGTTTTTGCACTTGTACTACGTCATTTTCAGAATTATGAACAGTTCGTAAAAGTCCCGACGATTCATAGCTGGTTATTTTTTTCTTTGAAGGCGGCTTTTCATTTAGTCCCTTCAATATTCCGGAAATATTTTTCATTGCTGTACCTCAAAATTATTTACAGAAAAATTTTTTGCCTTCATCAGTTTCAAGTTTCAGTTGACTATTTCTATCAAGTTTACCGTTTGTGGCAACGAAAGTAACTGCCTTGCACCAATCCCGCAAAAGTTTTTCATTAAAATCGAAACAATACGCCAAGTCTACAATATTTGAAAGTTCACGATTATACATTTCGTCATTTGCCGCCGCGCCAAAAAGCATCCAAAATATCAGCCGCTGAAAAGTTATCAAAGTGCTTTTATCGCCGTTCCTGTATTTTATATCGAGAAAATATTGTACAAGTTGTTGTTCGTTGATAATTTCTAAGGGGCTGGTTTTTGTGGGGTTGAAAATGCTGTCCAACGCCGCTATAACGGGATCTGAATCGTAGCGTTTGAATTGCGGCACGGAATAAGCTTTAAATTTTGTGCGGGCGTTACCTAAAATAAAAAGACCGGCGGAGCGTCCGGCAAGATAAAAATCCACATTCTGAATTATGGTTTTAATTTTTACCAGACGAAAATCTCCTCCATCAGAATTATTTTCATCAAATCTGCCGGGCATAATTATCATCCTTCCAACTATTTACCGGTTGCGATTAATTACAAAGTTAGCAATTTGTTCAAGATAGATTTTTTCGGATTTTTGAATATCAGACAGAAAATTCAGCCGCGCCATTTCAAAAATAATTTTTCTAAAAATTAAAAAGAAAAAGCAGTGCGAAGATTTTCAAAAATTACCGGTTGCGATTAATTACAAAGTTAGCAATTTGTTCAAGATAAATTTTTTCGGATTTTTGAATATCAGACGGCAAATCAAGCCGTGCGCATTCAATGTGACTTATCGCACGATTTCTGCAATATTCAACAGCATCACTTTCAGAAATAATTTTTATCGAAGTTTCAACATCACTATCTGAAATTTTATCCTGCGTAAGTATTTTTTTCAATGTTTCTGAATTTTTTCCTGCTTGCAAGGCACGAATTACCGGTAAAGTTATAACGCCGCTTTTTAAATCGCCACCCAACGCCTTACCGGTAACTTTTTCTTCGCCAAAAAAATCAAGTAAATCATCTACAATTTGAAAAGCTAAACCTAAACTTGTACCGTAATTCGCCAAATTTTCAACTTCAAAATCTTTGAGTTCAGAAATAATCCCGCCGAGTCTGCAACAAGTTGAAAGAAAAAACGCCGTCTTTAAATTAATTCGGTTGTAATATTCGTTCAAAGTTGGAATTTTAAAAAGGGCGCGGTCTTGCATAATTTCGCCAATGCACAAATTTTTTACAAGGTTAGACAAAATCAAGCTGACTCTATCGCCATAATTATTTTCTGCAACAAGTTGAAACGCCTTAGCAAAAAGATAATCGCCAACTAAAACTGCAATTTGCGCGTTGAACTTTGCATTTAAAGTTTCGACGCCGCGTCTTTTTTTTGCGCCGTCCAAAATATCATCGTGAACAAGGCTTGCAGTATGAATCAATTCAAGCGCGGTTGCAAGCGGTAAAGATTTTTCTTTAAAGTAATTTTTTCCGGAGCGTGCGCAAAGTAAAAATAAAATTGGACGAAGTCTTTTGCCGCCGCTGATTAAAGGTGTGCAAATTTCTTTTACAAAATTATCGTCGCTGACTGCTTTTTCTAAAAAAATTTCCAAATCCCGTAAATCGTCCGCGTAACTTGTTGCAGATATGAAATTCAAAAATCTCACCTATTTCATAAATTTTTCAATAAAGAAATTTCAAACTTGCAAATCTTAATTCGCTAAGTTGGATTAATTTGTAGCCGATACCCGCGCCGTAAAGTTCACTGTATTTTTCACGACACTGCAAAACGCGCTTTACATAATTTCTCGTTTCGTCATAAGGAATTGCATCAATATCAGAAAAATTTTTCTTCCAGCCGTTTTCTTCAATCCAATGTTGAACATTGCCGCGCCCGGCGTTGTAAGCCGCCAATGCTAAAATATCGTTGCCAAAAAATTCTTCCTCAAGTTCTGCCAAATACCAAATACCGTACTTAATATTTGTTTCACAGTCATGCATTTCTTCGATTGACGGCGGCTCTTCATTCAAACAATAAGCAATCCAACCGGCAGTTTCCGGCATAAGTTGCATTAAACCAACTGCGCCGCTGCCGGAATAAGCATCTTCATAAAAATTACTTTCGACTTTCATTACTGAAACTGCCAAAAATTTATCAACTTGATAATTCCTGGAAAATTTTTCAATTTCGGCGCGGTACGGGAAAGGATATAAAACTGTCTTTTGCGTGGTAGGGAAATTGACAAATGCATAAACGCCCGCGCAAATTATAAATATCAATATAAAAAATTTTTTGAATGAAAATCTTCGTTTAGGCAAATGAACGCCCCCTTACTAATCGCCCGCGTAAAGCCTCTCGAACTTGTTTTCTGGTTTTGGAAATAGTTTTTTTATTGTTAATGACAATATCTGCGCGCGCGCAAATTTCTTCCTGCGACATTTGAGAATTAAGGCGGGCTAGGGCTTGTTGTGGCGATAAATTGTCACGTTGAATAAGCCGCCACATTTGTTTGGCGCGTCCAACATAAACCGCCCAAATTTCGTCAAATAAATGCTCCCAGCCCGCCTCAAATAAAAGCGGCACTTCAATTACCGCAATTTCAACGCCTTCAGCCGCGCATTTTTCCAAAAAATCCCGTGCATAATTCAGCAAAATTGGATGGGCTACAGAATTTATCCATTCTCTTTCGTCGGGGTGGTTAAAAATAATTTCGCCAATAATTCTTTTGTTGAGCAAGCCGTCAACTGCAACAATGTACCTGCCGAAATGTTGTACGTAAGTTTCAAAAAGTTCGCCCGCCGGCTCCAAAAGTTCGTGTGTTACGCTGTCAATATCTAAAATTTTTGCGCCGAATTTTTTTAATTCATCTGAAACTGCAGATTTGCCACAAGCTATTCCGCCGGTTAATCCAATTATAAGCAAGAAAATTTCTCCTTCGTCGAAATTTTGTAGTGTGGTAGTGGTGTAGTGTGATAGTAAAAACTACTCCACTATCCCACTATCCCACTATTTTAAAACCGTTGTCAACTTTTTCAATGAGTTGTTCTTTAAGTAAATGCCCGCACGCCCTTTTAAAAGCCGCCTTACTGATTTTAAATACCGCGTAAATTTCGTCCGGTTCGCTTTTATCGTGTAAAGAAATTTTGCCGCCGTGTTCCTGCATAAATTTAAAAATTTTTTCGGCGTCAGAATTAATTGCAAGTTCCTTAGTTTCTTTCAAAGAGGCGTCCAGTCTGCCGTCATCACGAACAAAAGTAACGCGGGCATCTAAAATTTCTCCAACTTTCAAAAAGCGCGGAATTTCTTTTTGGTCGATAAAAACAATGTATCTTTCGTTGCTGAAAAGAAAAGCCCCCGACTCTGTAATATTATAAATTGCGCCGGTAACTCTATCGCCAATTTTAACATTTTCAGCGGGCTTAGAGGCGCGGCGAATTTCATCAGAAACTTTCATTGAAGTTGCAAGCCTGCCGCTTTTATCAGTGTAAAGTTTTGCCCAAACAACATCGCCGACTTTTGGGCGTCCGATCATTTCTGCGAAGGGCATAAAAATTCCGCGCTCCGCTCCAACTTCCAAAAACGCGCCGTCATCTGAAACATTTATAACTTTCAGCCGCGCAATTTGCCCGACTTTCATTTTGGGAACGCGCATACTTGCCGTTAATCTTTTTTGGGGGTTAAGATACAAAAAAACTTCGACAATATCGCCAATTTTAACTTCAGCCGTTTGTTGATTTTTGTGAAGTAAAATATCATCGTCAGTTTTGCCCGTTCCCGCGTCAAGGAAAACTCCGAAATCAGCTTTTCTTACGACTTTTAATTTTGCAACCGTCATTGGTTTAAGTTCAATTTTATCCTTCATAATTTGTAATTTCAGCGTCTCCCCAAAGTTTTTCAAGCGCGTAATATTCGCGGTTTTCATTTTTGAAAATGTGTACAACAACATCGCCGTAATCAAGCAAAATCCATTCGCCCTCGTGGTAACCTTCCTTGTGGCTGAAATGAATTTTTTCTTTGTCAAGTTCTTCTTCGACGTTATCAGCAATGGCACGGACTTGAGTTGCAGTTGGCGCGTTGCAAATTACAAAATAATCTGTTGAAAACATTAAGCCGCGCATATCCATAATAATGATATTGTCGGCTTTTTTGCCGTCTGCCGCTTTACAAATTTTTTTCGCAAGTTCCATAGTTTCCAAAATACTCACTCCTTTTGTAGTGCTATAGTGGGATAGTGCGGTAGTGTCATAGTAAAAACTATCCAACTATCCAACTATCACACTACCACACTATCCAACTACTCTTCCTCGTCGGGATTAACAATATCTTCAGAAATATCTTGAACGGGAAAAAGTTCCTGCATTTTAGCATCAATTTCTTTAAGATTTGGCTCCCAAATTCCCAATTCATTTTCTCTGCCCGGCAACATTACGGTAGTTGGAAGATCGCTACTCATTCTGCGCAAAACGTTAGCTAAATGTGCCGAGTCAAAAATTTCTGCGCTGGTTTCCATTTTATTTCTAAAAATATCAGCAATGGCGGGCAGTTTAGGAATTGTTTCAAGCTGTAAAACTTTTGCATAAAAAGCCTTGAAAAATTTTTGCTGGCGTTGAACTCTGCCGACATCGCCTAATTTTTCACTGCGATAACGTAAATATTTTTGGGATTCTTCGCCGTTCAAATGCTGGTAACCTTGCCCCAAATGAATTTCTAAGCCGGATTCCGGATCTTCATAATCCATATCTTCTTCAACATAAATATCAACGCCGCCGAAAATATCAACCAATTCTGCAAAAGTATTCATATCAATAACAACGTACTGATGAACGGAAATTCCCAACAAATTTGAAATGTGGCGAACAATCAAACTTGCGCCGCCCCACGTGTACAAACTGCCGACACGTCCTGCGGAAGAATCAGCTGAAACCCACGTATCACGCGGGATTGAAATTAGCCGTGATTTTCCTGTATCGTTTGAAAAACTTAAAAGCAAAATTGTATCAGCCTCGCGCCCGCCGTTTTCGCCGTCGTCAATTCCCAAAATTAAAATATTTGTGTAGCCGTCAAATTTGGGATTTATTTCGCCGGTACGTGCCACGCGGCGTTCATTATAGCCTTCATACATGGAGCTAAATTCATCATAAACGCGGCTTGCAATGTTGTAAACGCCCAACCCCACAAATAAAGTTGCAGAGCAAATTAAAATCATAATAACGCACATAAAAATCCCGCGAAAGATTCTTCTTATTCGACGTCTTCTCATCGCTTTGCGTTTTTTATTTATGTTATCTTGAGTTGTATTTGCCATTTCAGACACTGCTCGCTTAGAATTTTATTTTTTGTGCAATAGTAAAAAATTTCTGGCGTCGATTGTATCGGGGTGAACTAAAGATTTTTTCTGCACTACAAAAATAATTGATTCATCCAACGCCTTTAAAATAATTTCGTCAAGATTTTTGGAAGTTTCAGCAAAATTGCGCAATTCCTCTACGCCGGGATAATTTCTGTTAGGTTCAATCATATCAGCGAAATAAATAATTTTATCCAGCGGCGTCATATTTCTTGCGCCGACGGTGTGGCGATAAATTGCCTGTGCAATTTCTGAATCTTCGACGCCGTAAATTTCGACAATCATTTTTGCTCCAATGTAAGAATGAAGTAAAAGCGGCATAGAATTTTCAACTTCGCCGATTTTTATTCCGCGTTTAATTGCCTCTGCAGGAAGTTCATTATTTTCAAATTGGCGGGCGCAATCGTGCAAAAGTCCTGCAACGTACGCTTTATTTTCGTCAACGCCGAATTTTTTTGCAAGTTTTACGGCGGTATTTGCAACGCCGATTGAGTGAGCAAATCTTTCTTTTTTCAAACGCCGCTGAAGTTCACGGCGCATTTCGTCAATCGTCATTTTAGCCGCTCCTTTAAAATCTATTCAGTAGGTTATATCAAACATCGCCAAAATGGCGGAAAATTTCAACGTAGCAGGGCTTGCAAAACTTTTTAATACATTTATATTCAAAAAAATTTTTAGGCGCGTTTTTTTGGCAATTTTAACAATTTAGGAAAAAATTTTTACAAAACGCGGCTTGAAAATTTCGTCAAAAATTCGGCGCGTTTTTTTGGCAATTTTAACAATTTAGGAAAAAATTTTTATAAAACGCAGCTTGAAAATTTCAGCAAAATTTCGGCGCGTCTTTTTTGGCAATTTCAATAATTTAGGAGTTGTTTATAAAATTTTAAGATTCAACAAGTAGGCTTTTCTTTTATAATTTTTAAATGTACTTTATTTTTTCTACAGCAAAAAAAGTAGCAAAGAAAAAGTGCCGCGCCCGCCTGCGTTTTTCGCGTTAAAGGTTTCAAAAATTTAAAGTTCCAGCCGCATTTTCTCACGTTACCTAATCTTAAAGTCACAAGAAAAAACGGAGTGCGGCGGGCGTCCTGTGCCCCTTCTCTTTCATTTTTAAACATACTCTAGGGAAAAAATTTCTACAAAAGGCGGCTTGAATCACAAGTACAGCCGTTCTTTAAAAATATATTCTTCGACAACTTCCGGAACTAAATATTTTATCGAACGCCCCGCCTTGACGCGCTCCCTTAATTCTGTTGAGGAAATTTCCAATTCCGGCGAAATTATTTGATGGATATGTTGCATATTTTCTGCGCCGAAAAAATTTTTTAATTCCTCAAGATTAACTTCGACGCCCGGACGCGCCGCCGCTATGAAATTTACTTTTTGAACTAATTCTTGCGCCTTGTGCCACTTGTATAAATCCGCCATTGAGTCTGCGCCGATTATAAAAAATAATTCCGTATCTGTGCCGAATTTTTTTTTGAGTGCGTCAACTGTATCAAGCGTGTAAGAAAGTCCCTCGCGCAGAAATTCCATTGGCGATACTTGAAAAAATTTATTTGATTTTGTTGCAAGGTAAGTCATCATCAAGCGGTGAACTTCCGGCGTTATATTTTTTTCGACTTTGTGTGGCGGCTTTGCGGCAGGAATAAATAATACTTCGTCCAATTCAAAAATTTCCCGCGCAGATTCAGCCATTGACAAATGCCCAAAATGTATTGGGTCGAAAGTGCCGCCCATTATTCCGACTTTCAAAATTTACACCAGCCTTAAAATAAATCTTAAAATCAACGTAGTTACAAGAATTGCAAAACCTGCGCGAGCATAGTCAATAAAATCATGTTGCCCTTTGTCAGTTTGCAAGTAATTGCTGATTGTCTTGACGTAACCAAAAATTTTAGCCACTATTCCCTACTCCCTATTCACTACTGCCTCTTGCCTAATGCCTTAACGAGTCTGCCCGTTGCCTTCAATCAAATATTTCATAGTGGTTAAAGCCTCTAAGCCCATCGGACCGCGTGCGTGAAGTTTTTGTGTACTAATTCCAATTTCTGCACCAAATCCAAATTCAAAGCCGTCGGTAAAGCGCGTCGAAGTGTTGACATAAACGCAAGCAGAATCAACCAGCGTTTGAAATTTTTCAGCGGCGGCTTTATCTTCAGTAATAATTGCGTCTGAATGTTGAGTATTATATTTGTTAATGTGATTAATCGCCGCGTCAACGTCATCAACAATTTTCACATTGCAAATTAAATCGTTGTATTCAGTGCTCCAATTTTCTTCAGTTGCCGGTTTAATTTCCGGACAAATTCTGCAACATTCTTTATCGCCGCGCAGTTCAACTTTGTTTTCAAACATTAATTTTGCAATGTCAAGCAAAAAAGTTTCAGCAATATATTTATGAATCAAAAGAGTTTCCATAGAATTACAAACTGAAGGGCGAGAAATTTTCGCAGACAACGCAACTTTCAACGCCATTTCCAAATTTGCTTTTTTGTCAACGTATACATGACAAACGCCGGTACCTGTTTCAATCACGGGTACTACACTATGTTCAACAACGCGAGCGATTAAACCTGCGCCGCCGCGTGGAATTATAACATCAATTAATTTTCTAAGGCGACACATTGCAATAATTGCATCACGGTCTGTAATTTTTATAAATTCAATAGCGTGTTCAGGAATACCAACAGAAATTGCCGCGTCATTCAAAATTTCAGTAAGTTTAGTATTAGTGCGAATAGCCTCCGAGCCGCCGCGCAAAATGCAAGCGTTGCCGGATTTAAGACAAAGAGCCGCCGCGTCAACCGTAACATTTGGGCGCGCCTCATAAATAATCCCTACCACTCCAAAAGGTACGCGCACACGGCGAATTTTTAAACCGTTGGGGCGCGTAACGTGAAAATCTTCGTGTCCTATAGGGTCGGGAAGTAACGCAGTTTGGCGCAGACCTTCAGCCATATCTTTAATTCTTTTGGGATTTAAAATTAATCTGTCAAGCATATGCAAGCGACTGGAATTTTTTTTGAAATACTCAACTTCAGCCGCGTTTTCTGCCAAAATTTCATCTTGCCGCTTTTCAAGAGATTCAGCCATTGCCAAAAGTGCGGCGTTTTTAGTTTCAGTTGTAATTCCTGCCATTTTCAAGGCGGCGACTTTTGCAAGTTGCGCTTGTTCCGCTATTAAGTCCTTTATCAACATTTTCACCAATCCTTTACAAAAATTTTCAAAATCCTATTTGTGATTGTGGACGCGAGAAAATTTTTTGTGCGCTGGCGTGCGCACTGTCGCTTTTATTTTTATTTCCCTAATCCTTAATCCTTAACCCTTAAAAAAAAATCGTTCCAATTTCTTCGCCGTTTAGGGCGCGGCGCAAATTTCCAATTTTTTTACCGCTTATAATTAACATTGTAATTCCATTTTGTGTGGCAATTTTGGCGGCTTGAATTTTTGTGAACATTCCGCCGGTACCGAGTTTTGTACCTGCGCCGCCGGCGATTTTTTCAATTTCAGAATTTATTTTCGGCACTTCGTGAATCAATTTAGCCGCGCTGTCAATTTTTGGATTGCCGTTGTAAAGTCCTTCAATATCGCTCAAAATTATCAAAATTTCGGCGTCAATCAAACTTGCAACCATCGCCGAAAGGTTATCGTTATCGCCAATTCTGATTTCTTCAGTTGCAACGGCGTCATTTTCATTGATAACCGGTATGACGCCCATTTTTAAAAGTGTCATCAGCGAATTTTGGGCATTTTCGCGGGCGTGTTCATTTGTGGAAATTTCGCCGGTTAAAAGAAGTTGCCCCATCGTTTGCCCGTATTCTGCAAAAAATTTTTCGTAAATGTGCATTAAAACGCCCTGCCCAATCGCAGCAAGAGCTTGATTTTCCGGAATTGTTTCAGGCTTTTTTGCAATTCCCATTTTTTCCATACCGGCGGCTATTGCGCCGGAACTTACAAAAATTATTTCTTTGCCTGAATTGTGTAAATCTGCAATTTCTCGGATTAAATGTTCAATCCTGTACAAATTCAGTTTGCCGCTTGCACCGTAAGCCAAAGTACTTGTACCAACTTTTACCACGATTCTTTTTGCGGCTTTTAATTTCTCTCTTGCCACGCTCATATTTACATCACATCCTTTTTTTAATTTCATTATAAATTCATTTTGATTATTACGCAAGTTTTTTTGAAATTATAAGAAAAAAAAAATCCTGCCCCAATTTTTCAGCAGGAAATTTATTCAAGATTTCGTTTAAAAATTTAGTAGCCAAAAACTTCTTTAGCTTGACGCATATTTTTTCTAATTTCAACTCCGAACGGGCAACGAGTTTCACAAACGCCGCATTGAATACATTCGCCCGCGTGGTGTTCAAGTGCTGCGTAATGTTCACGCACTGTTTCAGGTACTGATTTTTGAGCGATTGTAAGATTTAAAAATTTTGTAACGTAGGCAATGTCAATTTTTTTAGGGCAGGGCGCGCAGTGTGAACAATACATACAATGCCCCGTCCAATTTATTTTTGGAAAGGTTGAAAAAGCCGTCGCAAAATCTTTTTCTTCGTCAGTAGCGTTTTCATATGCTAAACTTTGTTTGAATTGTTCAACCGAATGTGCGCCGGAAAGTACGACTGCAACCGCAGGGCGCGTCAAGGCGTAATGAATGCACTGATTGACAGTCAAGGCAACGCCCGCCGGCGAAAGTTTGGCATCCAGTAAATCGCCGCCGCCGAAACATTTCATTACAGTAATTCCAACGCCCAATCTTTGGCAAGTTTCATAAAGTTTTTGGCGGTCGGCGTCCATATTTACCAAATTATTTTCGTAGTTGGCAGGGTTCCAAAGTTGCTCCACGTCTTCATTTGCCGGTTGTAAATCGTAACAAGGATTCACGCTAAACATTAAAACTTCAATCGCTCCACTTTCGACGGCTTTTAACGCAACCAGCGGATTATGACTGCTTAAACCAATATGCAAAATTTTTCCTGCTTTTTTGAGCTCTTGTGCATATTCCAAAACGCCGCCGTTTGCAATTACTTCCCAATCGCGCAGGTCGTCACAGTAATGAATCATTCCAACGTCAATATAATCTGTCTGCAAAAGTTTCAGCGATTCTTCAAAGCCCGCCTTGACTTCATTAACTTTGCGCGTGCGTTTGTATTGCCCGTTTTGCCACACCGAGCAAATATGAGACTGAATAATAAATTTTTCACGGCGTCCCTTCATTGCGTCGCCAATGGCTTTTCTAAGTTGAGGATTAGAGGCGTACAAGTCAAAATAGTTGACGCCTTCGACTTCTGCCACGTCAAAAATTTTTTTAGCCATTGCAAAATTTTCTTCGCTTAAGCCTTCGCAGCCAATACCAATTTCGCTAACCTTTAAGTCCGTATTGCCGAGCATTCTATATTTCATTGTTAAACTCTCCTAATTTTTTTTATTTTAAAATATCTTCACGAATAAAAACTAAATTTTCGCTACGAAACGAAAAATGCCAATGATATTTTGAAATTGCCTTGAAAAATTCGTACGAGCAACCTTTTTTCATTCTGTCATGAAGTTCAATCGTCAAGACTTTAACCTTTGAAAGCCAATCGTCAACATCAGCCGCGCCAAAAACTTCCTTTTCTGCGCCTTCAATGTCCATCTTAAGTAAATCAATTTCATCAAAGCCGGAGTCTCTCAAAAGTTTTGAAATTGTAACGGTTTTACAAGCCGCCGTATCTTCTTCATTTGTTTCAAAAGTCATCCAGCCTAAATCCCCCCAGCCTTTATCTTCAATCTTTATGAAAGTTTCTTTATCCCAAAGTGCAGAATTTATGACGTGAATATTTTCATACAAGCAAGTATTAAATTTTAAAAGTTTGAAATGGTTACTTTCCGGTTCAACCGAATAAATTTTAGCATCAGGATATTTATTTGCAAAATAAACCGCACTACAGCCAATATTTCCTCCGCAGTCTAAAATTAATTTTGGTTGAAAATTTTCAATCGGCAAAAGATATTCTTGATATTGAAAAACGGATTTAATAACGAAAATATCTTCGTCAACATTTGGACGATATGCAAAAGGCGTATCGACGCCCTCAATATTTATCAGATTAAAACCGAATGGAACGTTAAATTTAAACTGCGTTGAACTCATAGTTTCTGGCATTTTTAACTCTCCTAAATTTTTATTTAAAAAAAGCAATAGGGGAAAATCCCTACTGCCTTTTGCCTATTGCCTTTTGTCTAAAAATTATTTTCCTGCTAAAATTTTGTAGCCGTTAATTCTTTCTTCGGCATCTTTTTGAGTCTTTTTGAAAAGTTCCTCTGCCGCGTCGGGGAAATTGCGCTTTAATGAAGAATAGCGAACTTCGCCCTGTAAAAATTCCTGGAATTTTGAAAAGTCCGGCTCTTTTGAATCAAGCGTGAAAGGATTTTTACCGCTGCCGACAAGTTGAGGATTGTAACGCCAATTTGCCCAATAACCGCAAGCAACCGCCAATTTGCCTTCAAGTTGACTGTTGCCCATACCTTTTCTGATTCCGTGATTGATACACGGCGCGTAAGCAATTATCAAAGACGGACCGTCATAAGCTTCAGCCTCGGTTATCGCCTTCATCAGTTGATTTTGATCCGCGCCCATTGAAACCTGCGCGACGTAAACATAGCCGTAACTCATAGCCATTTTGCCCAAGTCTTTTTTCTTAGTCTTTTTGCCGGTTGCCGCAAATTGTGCAATAGCCGCCGCGGGAGTTGCCTTGCTTGCTTGTCCGCCGGTATTTGAATAAACTTCAGTATCAAAAACAAAGACGTTGATATTTTCGCCGCTTGCCAAAACGTGATCTAAGCCGCCGTAGCCAATATCATAAGCCCAGCCGTCGCCGCCTAAAATCCACTGCGAACGCTTTACAAAATAATCTTTGTTATCGTAAATTTTATTCAAAAGTGCGTCGTTGCCTTTTTCAGCCGCCAAAATTTCGGTAAGTTTTTCGGCACGTTCACGGGTATTTTCACTGACGTTGATATTTTCTTTCCAATCTGCAAGCGCGGCGCGTAATTCGTGACTGCCTTTACTTTCTTCAATCGCCTGCGCGACAAGGTTAGCCAATTCCTTACGAATAGCCTTGACGCCCAAAAACATTCCCAAGCCGTATTCTGCATTGTCTTCAAAAAGTGAATTACCCCACGCGGGACCGTGTCCTTTGTAATTTTTGGTGTAAGGCATAGCCGGAGCAGACGCGCCCCAAATTGAACTGCAACCTGTAGCATTTGCAATCATCATTCTGTCGCCGAAAAGTTGAGTTAAAAGTTTGGCGTAGGGAGTTTCGCCGCAACCTGCGCAAGCCCCGCTAAATTCAAACAGCGGCGTTTCAAATTGACTGCCAATAACTGTCGATTTTTTTGTTGGATTAACTTTAGGCGCAACTTTTGAAGTATCAACGCCGTAATTGAAATAATTTTGGCGTTTTTTGGCGTCGTCGTCAAATTTAACCATTTCAAGAGCCTGTTTAGGGCAAACTTGCGCGCAGTTGCCGCAGCCTAAACAGTCATAAGTTGAAACGGCGATTGTTAAATTGTACGCGCCCTTAGAAATTTTGGAAGGAATTGACGGCATATTTTCAGGAGCGTTTTTCAATTCTTCAGGAGTAGTTAAAATTGGGCGAATTGCGGCGTGCGGACAAACAAAAGAGCATTGGTTACAGCCGATACATTTTGAAGAATCCCATTTTGGAACTTTAATAGCCGTGCCGCGTTTTTCGTAGGCTGAACCGCCAACAGGGAAAGTACCGTCTTCAAGCGCGGCAAATGTGCTGACAGGTAATGAATCGCCTTCTTGACGATTAACAATATTTTGAATATCAGTGATAAATTTTGGAAGTCCTTCAGCTAAAATGCCTTCCCTTTCGCCTTTTGCGTTAATATCCCAGCCGCTAATGTCAACTTTATGCAGTGCCTCAATACCTCTATCAATGGCGTTGCAGTTCATTTCGACAATTTGCGGACCTTTGTTGCCGTAAGATTTTTCTACCGCGTCTTTAAGATATTTAACCGCGTCATCAATAGGAATAATATTCGCAAGTTTGAAAAACGCCGCCTGCATAACCATATTAAAACGCCCGCCGAGTCCGAGTTCACCGGCAATTTTTACAGCGTTGACTGTGTAAACTTGAATATCATTTTCAGCGATATATTTTTTCATGTAGGCAGGAAGTTTTCTACCGAGCTTTTCGTCGCTCCAATCAGTGTTAAGTAAGAAAGTGCCGCCCTTTTTCAAGCCCGCAATTAAATTGTAGTGATGAACGTAGGATTTTTGAGAACAGGAAATAAAATCTGCCTTTGTGATAAGGTACGGAGAAATAATTGGCGATTTACCAAAACGAAGGTGGCTCATTGTAATACCGCCGGATTTTTTGGAATCGTAAGCAAAATAAGCCTGTGCATATAAATCTGTGTTATCGCCGATAATTTTAATTGCAGATTTATTCGCCCCGACTGTACCGTCAGAGCCGAGTCCCCAGAATTTACAAGCGGTTGTACCTTCCGGCGTCAAGTCAATATCAGTATGTTCATTTTCTAAAGATTTATTTGACACGTCGTCAACAATTCCAATAGTGAAACTGTTAAGCGGGTTATCTTTTTTGAGTTCATGGAAAACGGATAAAATTTGGTCGGGCGTTGTATCTTTACCGCCTAAGCCGTAACGCCCGCCGACAATCACGGGATTAATATCAGCGTCATAAAAAGCTGCGCGAACGTCAAGGTAAAGCGGCTCGCCGGTTGCGCCTGATTCTTTTGTTCTGTCAAGTACAGCGATTTTTTTAACGGTTTTTGGAATTGCGCCGAGGAAATGTTTCACGCTGAACGGGCGGTACAAGTGCACATTAACCATACCGACTTTTTCGCCGTTTTTGTTAAGATATTCAACCGCCTCTTGCATAGTTTGACAAACTGAACCAATAGCAATAATAATTCTGTCAGCGTCAGCCGCGCCGTAATAATCGAAAATGTGATGTTCCCTGCCGGTAATTTTGGAAACTTCAGCCATTGCATTTTCTACAATTTCGGGAAGTTTATCATAATTATTATTGATAGTTTCGCGCATTTGGAAATAAATATCTGAATTTGTAGCCGTGCCACGAATTACGGGGTGGTCGGGATTTAAAGCATTGCGGCGGAAATTGTTAATTGCGTCGTAGTCAACAATTTTTGCCAAATCTGCGTAGTCAATCGTTTCTATTTTCTGAATTTCATGAGAAGTGCGGAAACCGTCAAAGAAATTGATAAAAGGAATTTTGCCCTTAATCGCCGCCAAATGTGCAACTGCCGACAAGTCCATAACTTCTTGAACGCTAGCCTCTGCCAACATTGCACAACCCGTTTGACGCGCCGCCATTACGTCTTGATGATCTCCAAAAATATTTAAAGTCGAAGTTGCAAGGGCGCGCGCTGATACATGGAAAACGCCGGGTAAACATTCGCCGGCAATTTTGTATAAATTTGGAATCATAAGCAAAAAGCCTTGAGACGCGGTATAAGTTGTAGTAAGTGCGCCGGCTTGCAAAGAGCCGTGAACTGCGCCTGCCGCGCCGCCTTCAGATTGTAATTCAATCAAACGTACTTTTTGCCCAAAAATATTTTTTGCGCCTTTCGCCGCCATTTCGTCAACATTTTCAGCCATTGGCGAGGATGGAGTAATTGGATAAATTGCGGCTACCTCTGTAAATGCATAGGAAATATAAGCTGCCGCCGCGTTGCCGTCCATCGTCTTCATTTTTTTAGCCATAAGCTTTCAAAATTCTCCTCTCAAATTAAAAATACCGCAGAAAGTATATCATACACAGTTTAAAAAGTAAAACAAAAACTTAATCCCCTACAAAGTCTTGACAATAAAACTAATTAGATATATAATGCGCCGCAAAAAGGAAGTGATAAGTTTGATAGATTCTTTCTTAGTGATTTATCTGTATCGGATTGTAAACGTCCTCAACCGAAAAACTATTTCACTTTGTACCAAGTATGGAATTACGGCTAGTCAATTTGCCGTGTTGGAGGCGTTGAAAACAAAGGGCGAATTGACAGTTGGGGAAGTCAAAGACGCAATTTTGAGCAGTGATGGCACAATTCCGGTTGTGGTAAAAAATCTTGAAAAATTGGGCTATATTTCGCGCAGGGAAGATTCAAACGACAGGCGGCGCAGTATTCTTTCATTGACTGAAAGTGGGCGAGCGATTGTCGAAAAAGTATTTCCGCAAAATATGGAAATGATTCAAAATGAAATGTCAATTTGGAATGAGCAGGAAAAAAAGCAGTTAGCGCGGTTGCTCCGAAAGTTTGAGTTGAAGTAAATTTTTTTAAGACAGTATATCTAATTAGAAAAATTTTAGAATTTTTAAAAGTTTACATTTGAAACGAGGCGGGCGATTGTTGAAAAAATATTTCTACAAAAAATTTAAGCTGAAGTAAAATTTTTTAAGGCAAAATATCTAATTAGAAAAAAATTTGGAGGTTTTAAAATGAATAGAAAAGTTGTAACTGAAGTGCAAGGTTATCGCACGCAGGACGGCGACGGCGTAAATTTGGTAAGAGTTTTGGGAAATGAAACTGTGCAGGATTTTGACCCGTTTTTAATGTTGGACGCCTTCGATTCAACGAATCCTGAAGATTATATCAAAGGTTTTCCAATGCATCCGCACAGGGGGATTGAAACGGTAACTTTTCTTTCAAAGGGTACAATGGTGCATGAAGATCATCTCGGCACAAAGGCAACAATTCACGACGGCGAGGCGCAATGGTTGACGGCGGGCTCCGGCGCGTTTCATTCAGAAATGCCGCAACCTGCAGAAAGAATGTTGGGCGTGCAACTTTGGCTAAATCTTCCGGCGAAAGATAAATTGACTGCCGCGCCTTTTTATCACGGTATTTTAAATTCAGAAATTCAGGAAATTCCATTTGAAGGCGGCAAAATTAGACTGCTTACCGGCGATTATAAAAATTATCACGGTATAGAAGGAAAATATTTGCCGCTGGATTATTACGATATTCATCTTGATGCGGGCGCAAAAATTTCTTTGGATTGTGAAGGTAAAAATCGCTCGGTTATGGTTTTCACATTGGAAGGCGCGGCGATTGTTTCAGGTAAAAAAGTTGCGGCAAAAACTGCGGCAAAGTTAGGCGATGGCGATACTGTAACGATTGAGGCGGAAAATTCGCCGATTGAAATTTTGTTTATGAATTCAATAAAATTATCAGAAAATGTGGCGTGGCTCGGTCCAATAGTTATGAATACCAAACAGCAAATAATTGAGGCGTTTACCGAATTAGAAAATGGAAATTTTATTAAAGAGCAGACAAATTATTGATAATAAAAAAATTTTTTCTGAAGTACAGAATTATAAAAGGGCAGAGATTTTTTCTTGCCCTTTTTGTTTTTTGTCTATTAATTAGACTGTATAATTTGCAAAAATTGGCGGCTTTGATATTGTAAAAAAATTATTTTGCCGAGTGCCCGCCTAAAATTTCAAATTCCATTGAGGCGCAACTGACGAATCAGCGAATGTACGGGTCTAGACGCCTAGAATGCAGAAATGTATTCACCGCTAATAGCGGCGCAAGTGAGGTTGAGTAAAAATGGATGTTATGAAAAACCTTATAATGTTACAGGCATTATCAAGCTTGCAGGCTCAAAGTTGAAACCTAAGGCTAAATGTACAGATAGGGTAATTGGAACAAGGAAAGGCGCGGAGTTGGAAACAATGTGCGGGCGAAGAAAATAAGCTGCTTAATCTGCGCTGAAAAGTAGAGTTCGAACCGAAGAAGGTACTGTAATGGTATTGGAGGAATGGGCTCAAGTCTTTGACAACTAAATAAATCAATCAATCGAATAAGGATTCGAGCAAGACAAAAAGGACGCCCCGAAAGGAGGCGAAACCTTATGGCTCAAAATGACATCTACAGCGAATTAGCTGGAAATGAAATTTTAAGTTAGATTGATTAGATAGAAATTAGTTGACAAAGATGGAACGCCGTATGAAGGGAAACTTTCGCGTACGGTGTGGAGTGGGGGAAAAGGCAGAGATAACCTCAAAGCCTTACCTATCGCTATTAAATAATTCTAATTCAACTATGAACAACAATAATAACAACGGCTTTACAATTTCAGGAAATACTTTTAACGTCCGAAATCAAAGCGGGGGTGATGCCAATGAAAGCAAGTACTATTTGGGAAAGGGCTAATTTAATAGCAAGTTATCTTTTAGGAAGTGGCAAAGATTATCGAAAAGTTATTCTATCTTGCGAAAGTGAATCTTTAACTTTACCGGTAACGCCGTAGAAGTATTAAAATGGCACTTGCGATATTTGGTTTGATATTTCTTTTAACGAATACAAAGACTTGAATACTCCGCCGTCAAATAATGATAAGGAAATTAGCAATTGAGTATTACTGCGAAGAATTCCGGAAAAAATTTTGGTACGCAGTTTGAATGACTTATGAAAAAAATTTTATTTGCCTGTGATTTGGATAATACTTTGATTCATTCTTACAAAAATAAAATCCGAAAAAGATACTTCAGTTGTAAAAGCCGGCAAGCGTCCGCAAGTCAACGCGGTTGTTAGCAGGACTTTTAACGGCGAAAAAATTTTTGACAACGACCACAACGATAACTGGGCGGCGGGTTTATCTATGTCGTGGAGCGTTTTTGATAACAATGTAGTTTCTGCGCAAGTTCACGAAAGTGAGGCAACTTTAAAGCGTTTAAAATCTGTTTACGAGCAAACTAAGCAACAAGTTGAATTGGACGTGCGGCAAGCTTTTAACAATCTTAGGGCGGCTGAAAAAAATATTCAAACTACTCAAGCGGCAGTCAAACAAGCCGAAGAAGAATATCGAATTTCGCAGGTTAAATACGCTGAAGGCGTCGGTACAAATCTTGAGGTTATGGATTCACAGGAAAAACTTACTGAAGCTCAAACAAATTTTTATACCGCGCTTTACAATTACAACACGAGCCGCGCGCAGCTTGATAAAGCTATGGGCGTTCCTGTCTACATTGATACTTTGCAATATAATTTGGCTGTTCAGGATGGAAAATCTGAACCGGAGGCACTTGAAGTTTCTATGGTAAACGGTAACCAAAATCAATAAATGTATAAATAATGGATACATTTGCAAATTAAAGGAAAATTATCTTGGAAAGAAACTTGATTTAAAAGTTTTGGACATTAAGGAAATGGAATGAGAACTTAAAGAAAATTATTCGCCCGTCATTTCCGAAAAATTTCAGTGGAGTAATTGGGCTGAAAACAAAGAAGATATTACCGGCAATAAACTTTTGGAATTTATTAACGAGCTTTTTAAAACTTTGAAAGCACTTGATTTTTCGGACAGCGATAAAAGAAAAAAACTTATCAGCGATATTTTTTCTGATATTGACAATTATATGAATTCCGGAATTGAATTAAAACCGTATCCGCGAAAAGTTGATTTTATTGGTATAAATGAAAATCACCCTTTCAATGACCTTTATGAAGGAATGTAAAAAGATTTACAAAGTGCCGTTCGCTCAGGGGAATATTACACGCCACACGCCGTTATTAGTTTTGTTGTCGAAAAAGTTAATTTAAAAATTTTACAAACAACCATCAAAGGCTGGGAAAAAAGCCGTTGCCGATTATACAGAAAAAGACTGCGTTGACGTTATTTTTGCTAATCCTCCATTCGGAGGCGCGGAAGACTCCGATGAGTCACTTCTCGTTTAAGTACAGATTCTCTTTGCACTTTAATCCTGTTGATAAAAATTCCAACAACAATTTAGATTTACTCTGTAAGTACTTTATGATAATGCTGTTGCAGAAAATTTCTTCAATTGTTTGAAATGCTTATTTGCCTATATTGAAGGTTATCACAACTGCATTCAGATTTTTTCTGTTCGTTTTTTCTAGAAACACTCACTGGCATTAAAAATAATTTTCCTGCCGAATTTTGCACAAGTGAAACAGCTGACTTTTTTTGGGTATTGATTACGAAACTGCTGAAAGTTGGCGGGCGTTGCGGAATTGTCTTGCCGGACAGTTTTATTTTTGGAGAAGGCGGGCAGGACAAGATAAAAAATGTATACTTGAAGAATTTGGATTTCATAGCAATATACGCCTTCCCGCTGTTTTCAAATCTTATACCAGCGTCAACACGAATTTACTTTTTTTAAAAGAATGTTAAGAGTTCCGACGTTTGATTTTAACGCCTTGATTATCTTGATAGCGTCAAAATTTTTTCAAAGACTACGCCGATAAATGACAGTAATTTTAATCCCGTTCGTGAATGGTGGGACGATAGAAAATTTATTGAAACCTGAAGGTAAAGGCAAATCTAAATTTTTTTTGCCGCTGAACTTGCCGCAATGAATTGACTGATGCGTAATGGAAAAAACTAAAAAATACGTTGCCCTCAAAAGAAGGAAAAAGAGTACCACCGTGTTTTGCTAATTGGAACAGTGTTTACGGGTATTTTTGCCATTGGAGCAAAAAGGAGTACTTGCAAAAATATTCGTGGAACTGACGAAAATACAAACTATGCAAAAATTAAGTTTGACTCAACACCCAGACAAGGCTTGGGATAAAAAAAAATGATTGCAAACTTAAACTCAAACAAACACGTAGACAAAAGCAAAATCAGAAAGAATACCAAAATAAAAGCCATAGTTGATGCAAAGTGTCAACCAATTAAAATTTTTTTGAGTTCCGGCAATGTAAACAATATAAAAATTGCTCCACAACTCCTTGACTCAATTACACTTAACGATTATATTATTATTGCGAACAAAGCTTATTGTACTCGTAAATTTTTAAGGTTGATAGAAATCAAAGTGGAAAATAAATAGAGCGCAATACAAAAAGCGAAATGTACCGGAACGCTTTTTTCAACGCTTGAAAAAAAAATCACAGGATAGTAATGAGATTTAATAAATTGTCTATTGTTTTCTTGCTTTTTTTCATTTTGCGTCAATATTTCTCCGGTTAAAATAAATTGCCAACAATCCCTAGAAAATTTGATATCAAACCTAAATATTTAAATGTTACCCTGTATATTTTTGCGATAAAGACTATACTGACAGAAAAAGTTTCCGTGAAAATTTTGAAAAGATTTATCTAACTAAAAACTCAATATTGGGTTGCGAAGAAGAAAGTCGTATTGTTATCGATGACGATATTCAGGGGCTAGCTAGGCAAGAAATCAAGTTACTTTCGCAACAACGATTATTCCCATTATGATTTAATACAGCTCGTTGAAATAATTTTTGGAGCGCGTATATCTAAAAAATGCAGCAGTCTAATTCACAGGGAGGCAATATCAGTAAAAAAATCTGTACATTCAGCAATTTGTTTATTCGCTATATTCTCTATGATAACTGATAAATATTTGACCTGCCATTTCAAAATTTTCTCCCTACAAAAAATAGCTTTAACTTGCCTTTAAAATTTTTACGTCAGTAACTGAATCCCTTTTTGCCGTTACTCTCTCCGCCGATTTTAAAAATTTGAAATGTTATACTGAGCACGAAAGTTAAGGAAAGGAGGAAAAAGCCTAGCAGTTGGGGCTTAAAATTAACAACTGCATGGTTCTCAAAATTTAATATTTTAAAAGTTAATCTAAAGGGATTCTGTGTAATTTTTAGAAGAATAAAGGAGGCTGTTTATTATGACAAAGAAAATTTCCGACACCTTTAAACTCATTGCAACTTGTGTTTTCTTCGTAACCATTTTAATCTGTTCAGGAACAGGACACGCCTCACCTTCAAATTCTCCCGCTATAACTTCCGCCGAATCTCAAGTTGAAATTGTCGAAATGAGCGCATGGCCTCGCATTAGAGATTCTTTACTTGGTCGTAATCGTTATCGTAATCCTCCGCCACCTCCGCCTCGTGATTTTCACGACCGCAACCATCATGGTAGACCTGGTCATTATCCGCCGCCACGTGGTCCCCACCATCCTCGCCATTAATTTTTATATATGCAAACTCGGCTGAAAGGAGGATAGTTACGCCGAGTTTTTTTCTTAAAAAAACTGTGTATTAATTTCTTAGAAATTCAAGGAGGTTATTCCAATGAAAAATTTAAAAAATATTTTCGTCTTGATTTTAGCTTTTCTTTGTGTAATCATTAATCATACTATTGGAAATGCCGCCGGAATTGAAGAAAAATATTGCAAGGTCGGAGCTGTCATCAGTCTCAATAATCCAAATACTATCTACAACGCCGATAATAAAGAAATTGTCGAATTGATTGAAAAAGAACCGGGTATATTTGCAATTCGTTGTGTTAAGCCCGGCGATGTATATATTGACGCCTTCACTAAAATTAACGGGCAAATTTTTCATAAAAGATTATTGCTACACATTACAGGAAATGAAACACCCGTTAAAAATACAAGCTCTCAAAAAAAAGTTGCACTGTCTGACAATCATCAATACTACAACGAAAATATTACAGCTGAACAAGCGGCTCAAGCTGATGCAATTGCAAAATCCATAGCCAATCAGATTATGAACAATCCCAATTACAAAACTGATTTACAAAAAGTACAAGCTGCCGCCGGAGCTGTTGCTAAATATGCAGCCAAGGGAAAATATGGTGCAGATTCAAATAAATATTATCGCACTCCCTATGGAGTTTTTATTACAGGTAATTTGACTTGTGCAGGGACTGCACGCGCTCTGGGTCGGGTTTTATACTTCATGGGATATGAATGGCAACACGTCAATGAAAATGAATGGAAACATCAATGGTGCGTTCTTACAATGGATGGTAAAATTGGTTATGCTGATTCCGCTGTTATTCCGACGGGTGTTGCCGGTTATGGCGAATATCCTTATTAGTATAATAAAATAAAATTTAAGAAACAGGAGGATTAAAAATGGCAACAAGACCGGTATTTGAAGTATCACTTGATAAAAAATTATTTGTTCAAAAAAATATAGAATTTCAATGGTACAGTGGATTTGCATTAAGTCAGAAACGCAAATGTATTCAAAGTCTTCATCAAAATTATTTAGCAAATTACCCCAACAAAAATATTTTGGAAATTTCAAGTAAATCAGAAAACGAACTCGGCGTGAAATTAAGTGCATTTAATTTAATGATGAATTTCGACGGCAAAACTTTTTCTGTTGAGACAGCTTATCAAGGTGGAAAAATTTTTGAATACGGCGGACCGTATACAGATTTACTCGATAAGCCTTCTATTGCCGCAAAAAAAGATACGCGCTTAAAAAATAGCGGAAGAATTATCGGTCTTTCATTTTTTGGCAAAGATTTTCCATTAAAGCCAGTTACATTTTTTTATAACTGGTTGTATATAAATGCTCTCAATCAGAATGAAGAATTAAGCCAAGAAATAATAAAGTATGACGCCTTTACAGATATTGTATTTAACCCTCAAAAGTCATTAAATTGTCAAGCAGCAGCTGCAGCTATCTATGTTTCGTTAAGTGGACAAAATTTATTGCAAACGGCGTTGGAATCTTCACAGAATTTTTTAAACATAGTTTATTCAAAATAAAAATTCATAAAGAGCTTATATGTGACTTGGAAGATATTTACAGGGAACAAATCAAAGAGTTTAATTTTGCTTTATTTTGAATTAGACAAAATTAAAATAAGAGAAGACATTGTGTATTTGCTCAAAAAATTACTGAAAAATGCGCCGTATAAAGCGCACATTTGCCAAATATATTTTGATTTTATAAAATTAAAATGAAAATGGGCAAGAGTAAAATCCGCCTCTTCAGAAAAAATTTTGGTTGTTTAAAAATCGATTGTTTATAGCACAATCGGGAGTATGTCAAATTCAATGAAGAAGTAAATATGGCAAATATTTCACCAAAAATGCGCCGAGAAATTAGGAAAGGCGCAAAATCCTTTCTTGCTTTTTATAACAATTTTTGCATAATGAAAATATCGTGGAAACGGTTATGGCATAAGCTACTAAAGAGTACGCTTGCTAATGCAACCGCACAAGCTAACTGCAAGCCTCTTGCAAATATGATGAGTAAGAAAATTTGCTCGCATTTGCTTTATTTATGGGGTAGTTGACCTGATAAATCCATATTTAAAAATTTAAATAAAAAAATTAGCCGTCAAATTGACGGCTTTTTCTGTTGCAAGTCCAAATGTAGAATATTTGATTGATTTTGATAAATTTAAGTGGCACAGGTAAACATTCAAAAACTATTGACATTGTAGGAGACCTGCCACGGGTTTTACGTATGGTAGAAATTTACAATCTTAAAAATGGAAAAAATAATACGCCGATTGTTCAAGTTCTGAACCTCCCAAGATTAAAATCGCGGGGTTCTCGGGATTAGTGAGCCATTGCCCACTTCATTACTAAGCTATCCCCGTAGTTCCTACGTTTCGTTTGTATATATGCACTAGCACTTTATAACTTTGCAAGGTCTTTAAATTGCCCAGAGGTTGGTACAAGCAACCTATTTCTTGCTAGATAAGGCACTTGATTTTCGATTTCAGCAACCGTCAGCGCAAAACTTCTCTTTTCTTCAGTATTTCTTTAGTTGGTGATTATTTTAAAACTTTTGAAGAATTTTTCAATATTGCGCTGCCTAACTCACGCCTAAAGTCACGAGTGTGCGGCGGCGCGTAATTCAATATTGACGAAATGTGAAAAGAAAAAGTTCCTTTTGATATGACTCTGTAATGAGCGGGCTTTTTACAATATCTTCAAAAGTTTCAAGAGCCAAAAGCTTTATTCCCGTTTTTGCTCTAGGTTATAGTGGAATTAGAAAGAATGACCAACGAAAAAAAAGTTGACAACATTGATTTTACCGCTTGTCAATGTGTTAAATTTTCTAGCCAGAAAACGCCTATGTTGATTCTTTTCGACGATGAAGATGCCGTTAAAAAAGACGCTCCTATATTGCACGATTTATAGCCTTATAGGGTAGATTCTGTTTCCAAAAGAAATATTTTGAAAAAATTTAGTGTTGGAAATTTTTTCTCACTGAAAACAATATACCAAAACTGGAAAGAAAATTTAAACCTTGAGGAATTAAGGAATTTTCTTTTACCACTGTTAATGAACAGTCAAGTTATAATAAAATATTGAAAAAATTTCTTCTACAGTTTAAAATGTGTTGCAAATTTTTTACAGTAGGTGATAATTTAATGAAAGCAAGTGAATTGTACGCTCCGACGCTTAGAGAGTCTCCGGCGGAGGCTGAACTTTTGAGCCATAAATTAATGTTTCGCGCGGGTTTTATCAGAAAAGCCGCGGGCGGAATGTACACATATTTACCTTTGGCGTGGCGCACAATGAAAAAAATTATGCAAATAATTCGTGAAGAAATGGACGCTAAGGGCGGGCAAGAATTAATGATGCCGATAACTCAACCGGCGGAAATTTGGCAAGAATCCGGACGCTGGGCAGTTTACGGCGACGAAATGATGCGCCTTAAAGACAGACACGGGCGGGAATTTTGTCTCGGACCAACTCACGAAGAAATGATAACTACTTTGATTCGCGGCGAAGTTCGCTCCCATAAACAGTTGCCGCTGTTGCTGTACCAAATGCAAAATAAATATCGTGATGAAATTCGCCCGCGTTTCGGACTTATGCGCAGCCGTGAATTTGTCATGAAGGATTTATATTCTTTCGATAAAGATATTGCCGGTATGAATATTTCTTACCAAAAAATGTATGATGCTTACACAAATATTTTCACGCGTTGCGGCTTGAAATTTCGCCCGGTTGAGGCTGACAACGGCGCAATAGGCGGCGGGCATTCGCACGAATTTACAGTTTTAGCACAGAGCGGCGAAAGTTCCATTGCTTATTGTGAAAATTGCGAGTACGCGGCAAGCGACGAAAAAGCCGAGCTTAAAATTATTAAAGCTGAAGTCGAAGAATTAAAACCGCTTGAAAAAGTTGAAACGCCGAATTGTCATACAATAGAAATGGTAAAAAATTTTCTCAATGTACCAATCGAAAAAACAATTAAAGCCGTTGCCTTTCAAGATGACGACGGCAGATTAATTTTGGCGTTTGTGCGCGGCGACCACGAAGTAAACGAAATTAAAGTTTTGAACGCGGTTGAGGGTGCGCTCCATTTACATATGGCTGAAGAATCTGCAATTACTGCAGTTGGCGGCGCGGCGGGTTTTATGAGTCCAATTAATTTGAAAGACGGCGCGATTATCGTTGTCGATTCAACGGTTATGGAAATGTACAACGCGGTTGCCGGCGCAAATGAAGTTGACAAACATTTTATCAACGTCACGCCGAAAAGGGATTTCCCCGCCGAAAAAATTATTGTAACTGATATTAGAATGGTACAGGCGGGCGATCCTTGTCCACATTGCGGCGCAAAACTCAAAATGACGCGCGGTATTGAAGTTGGGCAGGTTTTTACTTTAGGAAATAAATATAGCAAGGCTTTAAATGCAACTTTCCTTGACGAAAACGGCAAAGAAACATATTTTGAAATGGGTTGTTACGGTATTGGCGTCGGGCGCACAATGGCGGCGGCGATTGAGCAAAACAACGACGCGGACGGAATTATTTGGGCGCGGGCTATTGCTCCGTTTGAAGTTGTGGTTGTTCCCGTCAATGCAAAAATTCCTGAACAACTTGAATATGCAGAAAAAATTTACAGCGAATTGAAAAGTGCGGGCGTTGACGTTTTGCTTGACGACAGAAAGGAACGCGCCGGAGTCAAATTCAAAGACTGCGATTTAATCGGTTATCCTATTCGCGTTACTGTCAGTCCAAAAACTTTGGAAAGTGATTTTGTAGAAATTAAAATTCGTAAAAGCGGCGAAGTGTCAACCGTTGCTCGCGCAGATTGTACAGAAAAAATTTTGGAAATATTAAAGGATTGCTAACAAATGTTAGAAACTAAAGATTAGAAATTTTCCCTAATCCTTAAAAATCGACGAAGGAGATTTTTTTATGAGAATGCCGGTAATTTTTTCAGGACACGGCGACCCAATGATAGCTCTGCGAAAAGATAAAGTTTCAATGACTTTTGAACAAGTTGGCAAGCAATTAATTTCAGCTTACGGCAAGCCGAAGGCAATTTTGGCAATTTCGGCGCACTGGTACACGCACGGAAATTTATTGCAAAAAATAGAAAATCCGCCCAAAATTAACGATATGTTCGGCTTTCCAAAAGAATTGTACGAATTAAAATATCAAGTCAAAGGCTGCGCGGCACTTTCTGACAGAGTGCAGGAAATTCTGGGCGCGGCTGTAAAAATCGACAACGATTGGGGAATTGATCACGGCGTTTGGTCGGTTTTCGTGCATATGTTTCCGGCGGCTGATATTCCCGTTGTTGAACTTTCGGTAAATGTGGATATTTCGGCTGAAGAAATTTTTGAAATTGGAAAAAAACTTTCAGATTTACGCGCGGAGGGTTATTTGATTTTCGGCAGTGGAAATATCGTACACAATCTGCGCGAGGTGGATTGGGATAATTTCGGCGGCACTGAAAAAACTTTGAATTTTAATCAAGAAATTATAGACGCGGTAAAATCCAAAAATATAAAAAAAATTCTTGACTATGACAAAATTCCAAATGCAGATTATGCAATTCCAACTGTTGAACATTTTCTGCCGCTGATTTACTGTTTGGGGGCGGCTGACGGCGACGGCGCAAAAGTTTTTAATAATGTTTGCAATTTGGGTTCAATGGCAATGACAGGATTTATTTTTGAGACTGTATAATTTCAGAAAAATTTTTAACCGTCGAAAAGCGGCGGTTATTTTTTTTGTTTAAAATTTCTTTGCAAGAATTAAAAATCAGTGTAAAATATAAAAAAATTTAGCGGAGGTTTTTTAAATGATAAAATTAATTTTTTCAGATATGGACGGCACACTTTTAACAAGCGAAAATAAATTACCTGAAGGCTTTGACGAAACAATGGCTGAACTCAAAAAGCGCGGTGTAATTTTTTGCCCGGCAAGCGGCAGGCAATATTTTTCATTGCTTAAAACTTTTTCAAAGTACGTTGACGAATTTTTGTTTGTGGCGGAAAATGGAACGCTTGTAATGCACAGGGAAATTGAAATTTTTTCAAGCCCTATTGACAGAAACGCAGTTAATAGAATTATGGAAGTTACCGAGCCGTTGAAAAATATTTTGCGCGTGTGGTGTGGCAAAAAAGATGCTTACATTCGCCGCGATAACGATACTCCGGAAAATCAAGCCGAATTGAATAAATATTACACACATAACGCCGTTGTTGACAATTTTGACGAAATTGACGACACGCCCATTAAAGTTGCAATGTTTGACGGTACCGCACACGCCAAAGAAAATATTTATGAGCATCTCGGCGAATTTTATGATAATTTACAAGTTGTTTTGAGTTCAGATTATTGGGTTGACTTGATGTCGAAAGGAATTAACAAGGGCGAGGCGGTTTTAAATGTGCAAAAAATTTTGGACGTAAAGCCGGAAGAATGCGCGGCGTTCGGCGATTATCTGAATGATTACGAAATGATTCAAGCTGTAGGTTACGGCTTTGCAATGGCGAACGCCCACCCCGATTTGAAAAAAATTGCCAAATTTGAAACTGCAAGCAATGATGAACGCGGTGTACTTGTTGGTATTCAAAAATTAATTGACGAAGGCTTGATTTAAGGACTAAGGGCTAAAGACTAAGGACTAGGGAAATTTTCCTTAGCCTTTAATCCTTAAACCTTAGCCCTTAAAATTTCGACGAAGGAGAAATTTTTCAATGGTAACGGCGATATTTCCGGCGGCGGGCGCAAGTCGGCGAATGGGCGCGGGTACAAACAAAATTTTTCTGGAACTTTTGGGAGAATCAGTTTTAGTGCGTACGCTTAAAACTTTTTCAAAATCTGCGCGCGTAGATTTTTTAATTGTGGTAACAAACGAAATTGAACAAGTTACAGAAATTTTAAAATCGACGCCAAATTTAAAAAAATGGGCAGTAACGGCGGGCGGCAGTGAGCGTCAATATTCCATTTCAAACGGCTTGAAACTTGTACCGGCAGAAACAGAAATAATTTTGGTACACGACGCGGCGCGCCCTTTGATAAATCTTGAAACTATTGAAAAAGTTATAGACGCGGCAGAAAAATTCGGCGGCGCAATAGCGGCAGTTCCGGAAAAAAATACAATCAAAATCATTGACTCTGAAGGATTTGTAAAATCGACGCCGCCGCGCGCAGAATTATTTTCAGTTCAAACTCCTCAAGGTTTTAAAAAAGAAATTTTATTGCGGGCGTACGAGCAAGCCGCACTGGATAATTTTTTAGGTACAGATGATTCAAGCCTTGTTGAAAGAATCGGCGGCAAAATAAAAATCGTACAAAGCAGTTACCAAAATATAAAAATCACAACGCCGGAAGATATTCAAATTGCCGAAACTTTTTTGAGGGAAAATTTTTTGTCGTAATAAAAAAAAATGCCCGTGAAGGCGGCTAATCGCCAAAATTTGAGGCGTTTGACATTCGAGGGTACATTCATATTAAAAAAAGTTTTAACCCCGCCTTAAAATCGATTTTCGGCTATTTTGGCACTTTTAAAAAATAAAAATTGCCGAAACTTTTTTGAATGAAAATTTTTTGTCGTAATATAAAAAATGCCCGTGAAGGCGTCTAATCGCCAAAATTTGAGGCGTTTGACATTCGAGGGTACATTTTATTAAAAAAAGTTTTAAACACGCCTTAAAATCGATTTCCGGCTATTTTTAAACGTAAATTTTTTTTACTGCAGAAATTTTTTGAGGAGCGAAAAATTATGACGCGCTTTGGTATCGGCTACGATGTTCATAAACTTGTACCGGACAGAAAATTAATTTTGGGCAATGTAGAAATTGAACATTCGCTCGGACTTGCCGGTCATTCAGATGCAGATGTTTTGATTCATGCAATTATTGATGCACTTTTGGGCGCGGCGGCTCTCGGCGATATTGGGCAACATTTCCCTGATACTGACGCCAAATATAAAAATATTGACAGCGGGATTTTGCTTGCCGAAGTTTGCAAATTGATTCGTGAAAAAAATTTTTCTATTGTAAATGTGGATTCAATTATTGTCGCGCAAAAACCTAAACTTGCGCCGCACATTTTAAATATTCGATGTAGACTTTCAGAAATTATGAAGATTGAAATTGACGCAGTAAGCGTGAAGGCAAAAACTGAAGAAGGGCTAGGCTTTACCGGCAAGGAGCAAGGAATTTCAGCATATGCCGTCGCCGCCCTTGAAAGGTAGATTTTTTTAATGAAATTTTTTGCGCGCCTCAAAAAAGATATTCGCGTAATTTTTGAAAGAGACCCTGCCGCCAAAAGTTCACTTGAAATAATTTTTTGTTATTCGAGCTTGCATGCAATTTTTAAGCGCGGGTGGATTGTTTCTGCGTAAATTTTTTAAGTTTTTTATTGGAATTAAAATGTTGCAATTTGCGCTGTTGAAAGGTAGATTTTTTAATGAAATTTTTTGCGCGCCTCAAAAAAGATATTCGCGTAATTTTTGAAAGAGACCCTGCCGCCAAAAGTACGCTTGAAGTAATTTTTTGTTATTCGGGGTTGCATGCAATTTGGTTGCATAGAATTTCGCACGCCCTTTTTAAGCGCGGCTGGATTGTTTCTGCGCGGCTTATTTCAAATTTTTGCAGATTTTTAACAGGAATTGAAATACACCCCGGCGCAACAATCGGCGACGGGCTTTTTATTGATCACGGAACGGGAATTGTTATAGGCGAAACAGCGGAAATTGGCAGAAATGTTACACTGTATCAAGGCGTAACTTTGGGCGGCACCGGCAAGGAAAAAGGCAAACGTCATCCAACTATTGGTAATAATGTTGTAATTGCAACCGGCGCAAAAGTTTTGGGCTCCTTCAAAGTTGGAGACCATGCGAAAATTGGCGCGGGTAGTGTAGTTTTAAAGGAAGTCCCGCCCTACGCAACGGTTGTTGGAATTCCAGGTCGTGTTGTAGTTTTGCACGGCGTAAGAGTTCACAACGAAGAAGAATTCAAAAAGGCGTGGCTTGAACATTGCAAAAAACGCGGCTTGAATGTTGACGACCCAAAAATTTACAGCGAAATTTGCGAAGAAATTGACGTTGATTTATGTCATAATGAATTGCCCGACCCTGAACGTGAAATGATAGAAATTGCGCTTAGACAAATTCAGCGGCTTGAAGAAAGAGTCCAAGAATTGGAAATAGAATTGTCGGCAGCAAAGGCTGAAATTTCTATGGAGGCGCGGCGCACTTCAGCACTTGAAGTTATTGTTGAAGATTCTGATTCAAAATCAAAGGAGAAATTAAAATGACTACTTCAAAAAAAATGTTGCTTAATGTTCGTAAAAAAATGTTGGCAAAAGATTTAAAAGGCATTATTAATTTGCCGAATTATCCTGACAATCAGCCGGTAGAAATTATGATAAGTCCTGCAGCTGAAAAAGAAAAACCTTTAACGCGTGAAGAACGCAAAGAAGCTTGGCGCAAAATTGATGAAATTATGGCTGAAGTTCGCAACAGTCCAAATTTTGACCCAAATATGACGCTTGAGGATTATCGTATGGAGAGACTGGAGGCAAAATATGGACCTTTTAATTGATAGTAACGTTGTTTTAGACCGTATGTTAAAACGTGAACCTTTTTGGAAATCGGCTGAAAAAATTTTTGACCTTGCAGACAAAAATAACGATAACGGCATTAACGGCTATATTTCGGCGTCTGCCGTGACAGATATTTATTATATTGCTTACCGCAGCTTGAAAAATCGTGAAAAAGTTCGTGCGTTGCTTGAGTAAATTTTAAAGGTTATCAAAATTGCCCCCGTATCCGGCAAAAATATTCAGTACGCCTTTGATTTAAATTGGAAAGATTTTGAGGACGCGGTACAATATTCAGTGGCGTTATCAAACGGAATGGACGCCGTTATTACGCGCAATATGAAAGGTTTTTCTCAAGGCGAAGTTAAAATTTGCACGCCCGAAGAAATTCTTGATTTTATAGATAAAAAAAATTTGGAGGCTGAAAAAATGATTCAAGTTTACAATACAATGACAAAACGCAAGGAAATTTTTAAACCTTTGAAAGACGGCGAAATAAGTATTTATTGCTGCGGAGTTACGCCCTACAACGCGCCGCACATTGGCAACGCCCGCCCTTTTGTAACGTGGGACGTTATACGCAGATATTTTTCACGGCTCGGCTACAAAGTGCGCTATGTTCAAAATTTTACAGATATTGATGATAAAATTATTCGTACGGCAAACGCTGAAGGCGTAACGTGGAAAGAAATTGCCGACAGAAATATAGAAATTTATTTTCATTCAATGGACGCGCTGAATATTCAACACGCCGATATTTATCCAAAAGTTTCTGACACAATGCCGGATATTATAAAAATGGTTGAAACTCTCCTTGAAAAAGGTTATGCTTACAAATTGTCAAATGGCGACGTTTTTTACAGCGTTGAAAAAATTAAAAATTATGGCAGATTAAGCGGGCGCAGTTTGGAAGATATGCAAGCCGGCGCACGTGTCGAAGTTGACGACAGAAAAAAACACCCAATGGATTTTGCACTTTGGAAGGCGGCTAAACCCGGCGAGCCCGCGTGGGATAGTCCTTTTGGTAAGGGAAGACCCGGCTGGCACATTGAATGCTCTGCAATGTCTTTAAAATATTTGGGCGAAAAATTCGACTTTCACGGCGGCGGCGCAGATTTAATTTTTCCACACCACGAAAACGAAATTGCTCAATCCTGCGCGGCTATTGGCGACGATAACGCCTTTGCTCAATATTGGTTACACAACGGCTTTATCACTATCGACAATTCAAAAATGAGTAAATCTGCAGGAAATTTTTTCACTGTCGAAGATATTCTCAAAAAATATCCCGGCGAAGTTGTAAGATTTTTCCTGTTGCAAACTCATTATCGCAGCCCCTTAGATTTCAGCGAAGAAAGAATTAAAGAAACTCAAATTTCTTACAACCGCCTTAAAACCGCGTACAAAAATTTACACGAACTAGTCAAAAAAATTGAAACTAATGAATTTATCAAAGACAATAAAACCGCGCTTTTAACAATGTCACAGGCGGGCGGCTTAGTTGAAGGCGCAGAGCGTTTAATGTCTGCCTTTGATGACGCAATGAACGATGATTTTAATACTGCGCTTGCGATTAGTTATATGTTTGAACTTTCAAAAGATATAAATTCTTACTACAACGATTATATCAGCGGAAAAATTGCGCCGCGTGGCACTGACGCTTTTATGATTATGCGCGTTTCTGAAATTTTTACTGATATGGCGTCAACCATTGGAATTTTTGAAAATATTGAGGCTGAGGAAAATAATTTAGGTTCTGAAATTGTTGACAACTTGATGAATATAATAATTTCAATTCGTCAAGACGCCCGCAAAAATAAAAATTGGGCGGTTGCCGATAAAATTCGTGAAGATTTAAAATCTGCCGGAATAATTTTGGAAGATACGCCACAGGGTGTAAAATGGAGTTTAGGGACTAAGGATTAAGGGCTAAGGACTAGGGATTAAGGATTGGGATTTTGAAATATTTAGATGAAATAACAACTGATGATAGGCGCAGTCTTTCGCCGCTGGTTACGGCTTATATTGGCGATGCATATTTTCATTTGTACGTTAGGACGCGCCTTTTACAAAAAACTAAAAAAATTGATAAACTTCACGCTTTAAGCGCGGAAATTGTTTCTGCAACTTTTCAAGCCGACGCTTACAAAAAAATTGAAAAATATTTGACTGACGAAGAAAAAGATATTTTTCGACGCGGCAGAAATGCAAAAAGTCACGCGCCCCGCGTTGCAACTGTACAAGAATATCACGCAAGTACAGGCTTTGAGGCTTTACTCGGCGAATTATTTTTGACTAAAAATTTTGCGCGGCTTGAGGAAATTTGCGAATTGGTTTTAATTGAGGAAGGAATTTTTTAAATGAAAAATTTAATTTTGGGGCTTGCAATTTTGTTAATCGGCGGAAATATTTCAACTGCAAACGCCGAAAATCAAGGTAGCGACGTTAAAAAAAATTGGGAACTGCAACTTGAATACCTGAAAGGAAATTTGAAAGGCGATAGGCATGTTGATAATTACAACGTTCACGTTTTGCAGAAAATGCACGAACACCGCGCCTTGAGTTTTTATCGCGGCTTTACTTTCACACGCGCCACAGGTTATACTAATCCCAAATATTCCGGAATTTTTCACGATAGTCGCGGCGTTGGAATTGGTCCGGCGGCAATGTTACGCTGGGACAGAAATATTTCCGGCAAACTTTATGCAAATTGGGATATTGGCGGCAGTTTAATGTTTTACAACAAGGCTCATCCTTATGACGGGCGCGCTTACGGTTTTTTGTGGCGCACCGGTCCTAGTTTCACGTGGAAATATAAAGATGAAAATTCTTTCACTGTGGGTTGGTACGTTAGCCATTTTTCTAACGGTCTCAAAAAACACAACCCCGGCTACAATACTATGGGCGTTTCTTTAGGAATTAATCACAAATTCTAGGCAAGAGGCAAGAGGCAGCAGAAAAAAAACTCTTGCCTTTTGTCTTCTGCCTTTTGCCTAATTTCGACTGAAAGGAGAAATTTTCTTGACGAATGAAGATTTAGTTATTGGAAGAAACGCAGTTACAGAAACTTTAAAAGCCGGTCGAAGTGTCAATAAAATTTTGGTGGCGAAGGGCAGTAATGACGGCTCAATAAAAAAAATTCTTGCCCTTGCAAACGAGGCAAAAATTATCGTGGAATTTGTGGAGCGTCAAAAACTGGATAAAATTTGCGGCGGCGAACGTCATCAAGGAATTATTGCACAGGTTGCCGCAATTCAATATTCCGGCGTTGAAGAAATTTTGGAAATTGCCGCGTCAAAAAATCAGCCGCCTTTTATAGTTTTGCTGGACGAATTGGAAGACCCGCACAATTTCGGCGCAATTTTACGCACGGCGGACGCTGTTGGAGTTCACGGCGTTATCATTCCAAAAAGGCGCAGTGTTTCATTAAATTCAACCGTTGCAAAAACTTCAGCCGGTGCAATGGAATATGTCAAAGTCGCTCAGGTTACAAACGTTGCACAAACTTTAAAAAATCTGCGCGAGGAAGGTTTAAAAGTTGTTGGCGGCGATATGGACGGCGAAAATATTTTTAGTGCAGATTTAAGCGGCGGAATAGTTTTAGTTATCGGAAATGAGGGCAAAGGTATTCGGCGATTGACGCGGGAAAATTGCGATTTACTGGTAAAAATTCCAATGGTCGGCAAAATTAATTCTCTCAATGCATCGGTTGCCGGCGCGGTTTTAATGTACGAAATTTTTAAGCAAAGAAATTTTAAATAAAAAAAGCCCTGGAGCATGTTTACAAATTGAAGATTAAAAGGCGCAAAGGACGCCCGCCGCACTCCGTTTTTGCTTGCAGGGCGAAAGATTCTTTCTTGTAAAGAAAAGCCGAATTGTTATATCCCAAAACTTTTAAAAAAAAAGCCCTAGATATTTTCTAAGGCGTCAAACAATTTTAAATTTTCTTCACGTGAACGAATTGCACAGCGTAAAAATCGTCCGTCTAATCCTACGAAATTTTCACAATTCCTCAACAAGATTTTTTTCAGCCGCAATTTTTTTAGTACTGATTTTGCAAATTCCGGCGTTTCAAATTTCAGCAGTACAAAATTTGCTGTAGGCTCAAAAAATTCTAAGTTGGGGATTTTTTTCAGCCGTTCGATAAAAAATTTTTGTTCAGATTTAAGCCAATTTCTTGTATCGACAAAAAATTTTTCGTCAGATAACGCCGCCACGCCCGCCTTTTGCGCCAAAAAATTTACATTCCAAACATCTTTTGCCGCGTTTAATTTTGCGGCTAATTTTTTTTCTACGACTGCAAATCCTAATCTTAAGCCGGGTATTGCAAAAATTTTTGTCAAAGATTGTACAACCGTTATTTTTTCTGAAACTAATTTTCGCGCAGATTCAACTTCCAAAAAATCTATAAAAGATTCATCAAGCAAAATTTTGGCGTTGGAAATTTTTTTAAGATTATCGATTGAAATTAAATTACCGGTAGGATTGTTGGGGCGTCCCAAAATTATTAAATCCGCCGAAAAGTCCTGCGCGAGATTAAGCTGAAAATTTTCTTCGGCGCGTGTAAAAATGTATTCAATTTCGGCGTTAATTGCGCGGGCGGCGCGTTCATATTCAGAAAAACTCGGTACGGGGATTAAAATTTTGCGCGGGCGTGTAACATTCAAGTACAAATAAAAAAATTCAGCCGCGCCGTTTACTAAAACTAAATTTTCAGCCGAAACTTTGTAGCGTTGAGAAATTGCGGCTTTTAATTCGGTTGCATTTGGGTCGGGATAATTTTTAACGCCGTCGATATTTTCAATTATCGCCGCACGAACTTTTTCAGAAACGCCAAGCGGGTTAATATTTGCGCTGAAGTCTAACCAATCGCCCGCTGTGCCGTCGGCGTTGTAAATTTGCCCGCCGTGTTCAAATTTTTGCATAAATTCCCCCGCTTTTTTAAAGACTAGTTTTTTTTCCTAATCCCTAATCTGGTTTTCGTCAAAAATTTTATGAAGTCGAAACGCCACGCAATTTCTGAAATTTTGGCGTCAATATTTTTATCGTCATTGTGAAAAAAAATTCCAATAACGGTTCCGGAATGTGCAACATTTACCGTAACCGCGCCCAAATTTTTTGCAAAAGAAATTATTTCAGCTAAAGATTTTTTGTACAAAATTTCTTGATTGGCAAGTGCGGATTTTTCAACAAGTTCAAAATTTAAAATATCTTCCAACTTTGAAATTTGAAAATTACTGCGGCGATTAAATTTCAGCGTGTCAACTTCGCCGCCGTAGTCAAAAATTGCAATGTTAAATTTTTCCGGCACTGAAATATTTTTTAAAAATTCGCCCGTAACCGGATTCATCGCAACCACTCCGCTAAAAAAAATCCCGTCGGTAGGCTCGATTGACGCCGCCATTTCTGAAATTTTTTCCGCCGAAATATTTTTTTGCAAAGATAAAGCGACGGCTTTTGCAACCGCCGCCAAATCTGCACTACTTGACGCCATACCTTTACCGCGCGGCAATTCTGAAGTTAATCTTATTCCAAAATTAAATTTCGGTACGCTGAAAAATTCCAAAGTTTTTTTCAGCATTGCCAAAGATTTTTCGCCCAAGCCTTCAATTCCAAAAAATTCATCTGAAATTGTAACTGTTGAAAATTTTTCAATGGGACAAGTTATCAGAATCGGCGCGCCGTGAAAAAATCCCTGTACAAATTCGCCGCAACTTCCGCAAACTTTAACTTTCAGCGTCATCTTCAAAAATCATTTCGTCAAAATCTTCTTCTTCGTCGTCAATTTTAATGTAATCGCCGTCGGGTTGAAGTTGCCACGTTTCATTTGCCATTGCAGAATTTTTTAACACGCGCTCCACATTTTTACTATCGCTGTTACGGTAGAAATTTTCTGCCTGTTCACGTGTCAAGCCGGTATTCATTTTTCTTGAAATTAAACGTTCGGTTAAAAGTTCCGGCGCGGCTTTTACAAAAACTGTATAATCAGCCAAAATTCTTATATTTGTCCAGCGCGGCTCGTCCAGCAACAAATAATTTCCCTCAACCAAAATTATATCGTCCTCAACGCTTAAGGCGTCGTGTACAACGTCATGAATCAGCCTGTCATAAATATTCCAGTCCGTGCCGTCTTGTCTAACTTCACGAATTTTTATTTGCATTGAGTCAACGTCGAAAGTTTCCGGTGCGCCTTTTATATCGTTCATTAAAATTTCTTGCCCGTCGCGCAGGATTTTATTTGATTTAAGGTATTCTGAATCAAAATGAAAGCCGTCCATTCCCAACGCGCGTACATTTGTGAACATTGGATTTTCACGGCTAAGCTTTTCTAAAAACTGCGCGAGGGTAGTTTTACCGGCGGCGGGCGGCGCGGCAAGGTACGCTACAATTTTTCTATCGGTTAAGCCCTGCAATTCTGTCAATTTGCGCAGGAACGGGTTAAAAATTTCTTCAATCGCATTTTTTGAAAATTTAACTTCCTGCGTCAAGCCGTTAATATTCATTTGCAAATTTGTCCAAATTTTTTCTGCCATTTGTTTATTCCTTTCAAATTTTTTATTGACAAGCCGGATTTTCTTTCTTTTCAATTTTTAATAACTCAGCAACTTTCTAATAAAATTGAAAATTAGGCGGCTCCAAAAATTTTTTAATGGTTTTATATTCAGTGAAAGTTGAAAGCCGCTTGTCGTTGATATTTTCCGCCAAAAAATCGATATTTGCGCCGAATATATATGGAAAAATTTCCTATAGTATGTTTACAAAGGAAGCAGTTGGCGCACACAGGACTCCCGCCGCACTCCGTTTTTGAAAAAAAGAAATGCCGACTTGTTAATTTTTAAAAATTTGTAAACAATTTCTAGGGATTTTTTTCCTTAGCCCTTAGTCCTTAAATCCGATTTTAACCGACCAGCAAACTTGCCAATTCTTCCCAGTCCGGCTTAGTTGCCGCCG
>FLNY01003026.1_pt1 | contig 131176 bp, 105 predicted proteins | sample 1140381 | NCBI WGS metagenome assembly FLNY01 (sample SAMEA3878172, study PRJEB12797) | bioreactor metagenome | biome: Moose rumen | place: Sweden | collected 2011-10 | reverse complement strand
CAGGAATAACTTGGCCAGTCATTGAAATCAATGATGAACATGTCACCATTCTCTTTCACCACGCAGTCACCACCATACACAGGGACATCTACTGCCACAGAGGCTTTGTCTGCCAGTCGCTTAAGATCTGACACACAGAACTGGTATCCATGTTCCTTGCCATTGATAGACTCCAGTCCAAACTTAGAGTGTCCGTCACTGGCATATCTCCAATAAAAGAAGTCGGTTCCCTCAACGCCATAAAACTTTATAAGATCACCTGCTATATGTCTCTGAACGGCAAAGCTCGTTATTCCACGGCTCTTGAAGTCATTAACGACAGCCGACGCTTCCTCATTGGTCGTTACGTAACAAGTGTCTTCCTTCACCTGTGCACATCCATCACCTTTCTTTATCCAGAACGGGAAATCAATGTCATCGTTACTCTTTATGCCCAGATGAGTATAAAGCGCACATGCTGGCATACTTATGTTCTCGTCCATGAAGATCTCAAGCAAAGCAACACGCTCATTACAATCCAACACTCCGTACAAAGGATTAAGGAATAGGGTGTCCTGACACTTCTCTGCCACTTCTTCTATGACATCGCTGTCGCGCATCATACCAAACACCAGATCGTATGAGTCAATGTCATCAATCATGTATGTCAACTTATCCTCACTGACAGACACAACACAGTGTCCACGCTGTTTTAGTCTGTCAGACACAGCATCAAGGATGGCTGAGTCAGCACTGACCATATTAGGCGAGAACCTCTCACTTCTGTAAACACTTAAAAAACGCATAGCAACTACTATTTACTCCCTTCCATGCAAAAAAGACTCTGCTTTTTCTATGTCTGAGGCATGATCGACGTCCAGAATTTTTGAGAAAGGATACGCACGGAGTCTCAGACCGTCAAACACAAGCTGTCGCTGGAAATTCCTCATACGCGACATGCCATTATCAATACATTTCTCAAGAGTGACAAACGATTTATCATCAAGACAATAAATACCGCCAGAAATATACTTACATTGAGACTTCCCGTCTTTCCCACAGACGCTATTCCTGAAGTCATCCAAAGAATCATGAAATCCAGTAATGTTCATAGCGTCGTCTGTAGATATGAACAATGGTTTCTCATCATCAATATAGTCTGTGACTGCCATCATACCATCACCAGAATAATCATTGAAGGACGCAATATACTCCTTGAACTCCTGCTCACGGAAAATTGTGTCGACGGTAGTCAAACAAAACTTACCTTCTCCGATAAGCTTTCTTATCTCGTAGAAACTATGCATAGAGCTTGGAGTTGTTTTTACAACAACCTCAACCACTTTATTCTTGCTCTGTACCTCACGAAGATGTCGTTGCGTGGATTCGGTCAGATTATTCGTTATAATGACAATCTTCTCCGCATTATTATCCATGAATATACGTATAAGACGGTCTATCATAGACTCACCATATATCCTGACTAATGGTTTAGGAGACTCAATGCCTTCCTGAGCAAGTCGTGACCCTTCACCCGCAGCTAAAATAGCAAATTTCATATTATATATGTTTAAGAATCAAAGTAAACACTTGAGAAGTGACATTACAACACGTCACTTCTCATCTGCATTGTCTTTATCATTTATATTCTCCTGCTTACAATTCACAGTTGTGCCGACCTTCATAAGTAAAAGTCCCACGGAAGCCCAGAATATCTCACGTACTCTGCACATCATACTGACAAACATACCGATGTCGTTTGTCATGCCCATCTGAGCTGTGGACAAGGCAAATCCTCCCTCTCGACCTCCCAACTGCAGAGGAAAGAAAAAAAGCAGATTGGCGAACAAGGAGGTAAATGCCAAAATAAGAAACGAGTACGTGAATGTTATAATGTCTGCGGATCCTGCCTCAAACAATATGAGCATGAACATTATCTCAAACGACTGAAATATCCTACCGAAATATTCCAAAAAGAATGAGCAATAGAAATTTTTCTTGTTTTGGCTTTGTAAGGCAGAGATCTGCAGGTCTATTTTCCTTAGGTCTTCCTGATGTTCACTCTCAAATTTCACGGACCATTTTTTCATTCCGGGAACATGTGACAGCATCTTTATTAACTTAACCACCATACCTTTCTTATATCCTCTGATAAAAAGATAAATACCCGCACCACAGAACAGTGACATCATCAGCAGCACAACCACCATGCCCACTCCCATAGGAAGATTCCCGAGCAGATACATCAGCACATACACAACTATGCTGGTGACCCAAAACCAGAAATGACTGAAAATATGCATCATAGCGAACAATAAGACAGAAGAGGAAGCTCTTTGTAAACCTATATATGGCTTCAGCTCCATTATCTTGTACGGCTCACCTCCCAACAAACCTACAGGTGTGGCATAATTCAACGCAAAACCTGTAATGGTGATCTTCGTAAGTTTAAGAAACGATATATTACAATCACCACTTCCCTTTATTATAACTCTCCATGTAAGAGCGTTCATGGCATACAGCACCCCCCATAAGGCAAGCATAGCTACCAGCCAATATCCAGCCTTACATATATCTTTCCATAATTGCACGAAACTAACTTCAAAAGTCAGCAACATGACAACTATGGCCACCAGACCAATAACAAAAAATATATTTCTCAGGTAATTACTCATAAAGTATCGCTCTCGTTCAACTGATCAAGCTTAAGCTTATCACTGTCATCTCTTTTCTCATAATACTGACGACTTAACGGCTGAGAATGAGACTGATCATATCTTTTCCTGTTTCTGAAGATATCAATAGCGTCAAATATAGACTTTCTCAGTGATGCCTCTGAAGCTTCTCCCTTTCCAGCGATATTATACTCTGTGGTATTCATAGGAGCAGTACGTACAACAGGAAGACCTGCGGTGAACTTTACTCCTTCATACTCGGAGATAGCGTTGAACGGTGCTGTTCCCTGATCGTGATACATAGCAAGGACAGCGTCAAAATCACTATAATTCCTGTCAGCGAAGAACTCATCAGCTCTATAAGGTCCGAAACAACATATCTTTTTCTCGTCAAACAGTTTTTTCACAGTAGGAGCGATTATCACACTGTCCTCGTCACCTTTCTCGTCATTACTCTCATAACCTGGGTTGAGCGCCAACACTGCGATTCTCGGTCCGTCAATATAGAAGTCTCTCTTCAGTGCGTTGTTCAACACCTCAATCTTTTCTGCAAGATATTCACTTGTTAACACATGAGCCACCTTATTCAGCGCAATATTCGATGTGGCGAGTGCGACACGCAGGTCTTGATTCAACAACAATGTAAGAGCGTTGTGTCCGTCACCCAACTTCTTCTCAATGTACTTAGTATGACCAGGGAACACAGAATCCTTTCCCCTTATAGTACCATTATTCAAAGGAGCAGTCACCAAAACGTCAATCTTATTTTGGCTTAAGTCATTCACGGCCTGGTTAAACGAAATGAAAGCAGCTTTTCCCGCCTCTTCTGTAGCAGTACCAAACTCAACCTTAATCTCTGTCTCACCAAAACAATTCAAGATATTCAGACATCCGTCCTGAACATCATCTATGGAGTTGCAGACATGAAAATTAGTCTGCATGTTTAAGGATTTCCTCTGATAAGTAGCTACTTTCGGTGAGCCATATACCACAGGAGTACACAGTTCAAACATCTCCTCATCCTGAAAGGTCTTGAAGATGAGCTCATATCCCACACCATTTATATCACCTTGGGTAATTCCAACCTTTATCTTATTCATAATGTTATTGTTTTCGAAAATATATCTTTAAGCTTCTGATACGATAATACCGTATCATTTATTAGTCTCGTTATCATTTTTCTCAGAAGGCAGTTTCAACGTGTACAGAGCAGCCTCGAGGCGACGTATCATTGTTCTCTTCATCTTCTCAGGAGCATACACAAATCCCTCAACCGTAATCACTCTGTTGTTCACCGTATCTATACGTGAGTGGCTCACGAAAGGTCCACCCATGGCGTCGTTATGCATTTCCCACAAGCCTCGCGCCTCCATGGCAAATTCTCCCAAAATAGATATGTTCTTTGTCCACACAAACTCTCTGTTTGTACTCATATACATACCTGGCTTATTACCTGGGATATTCTCTTTCATAACCTTATCTCTGAGCGCACAATACGGTGCTTTCCAAAACATTTTCTCCGACACGTAAGGGTAGGAGTAAATCACAATGTTCTGTATTCCAGTCACAGCGTCATTGGTAGCCCAGATGAAGTCTTCTCCCACTTTCATTTTCTTCAGATCAGTAGGTATGAACATCTCGCAATCAAACATCTCCTTCACCTTCTCATTGAACTTGATGTTATGTCTGTCGACAAGGTCATTAGCTTGCCTGTTTATCTCCTCAACCGTGAAACGTTCCTGTATAGCCTTAGTATGCTCTGTAATGCACATAGACACCTCACGCTGATTAGGTCCAGTGATATGCATGATAATCTGAGGAGCGGAATGCACGTCACGTTCAATTCTGATTTTAGGCACGGTATATTCCTTACCGATGTTAATCAGTATGATGTTTCTGAACAAGTTAGTAATTCTGTCATAATGTGCGTGCACAATATGGCTTCTATGAAACATCTCCTCATCCTGTGGCAGGCCTTTAAGTCTTTGGTCGAGTACACGTTGTATAGAACTGCCGGCGTATCCGTTCCAGACGCTGTCATCGGCGACGACCATAACCTCATAAGGGTTACCGCTTGATGATGGCGTGAAAAAATTGCCCTTACTACCTTTTCTCTTAGAACATGACGCAAAAATCAGAAGCGTCATGGTCAATATAGTAAAAAATCTAATCTTCATAATTCTCCATTTGTTTTTTTGTACTCAGCAAACCACATGCGGCGAAGATATCCTGTCCGCGTGAAGCGCGTATCGTACATGTTATACCATGATTATTCAGGTAATCACGGAAATGTATCATATTATCCTCATCGACCTCATTCAGATCAACACCGGGAATCTTATGCCATTTTATGAGATTCACCCTACATTCCAGGCCGCTCAACAAACTAACCAGTTCCTTACAGTGTGATAGACTGTCATTTTTTCCACCGAATAGAATATACTCGAACGTAACTCTTCTCTGATGACTCCAATCGTACTTCTTCAAAAGTTCAATAATATCAGCTATCTCAAACTGTTTCTCAGCCGGCATTAGGCTAAGACGCTGCTCATGAAAAGGAGAGTGAAGGCTAATGGCCAGATGACAGTCGCTGTCGTCCAGGAAACACTTGAGATTTTTCCTTAGTCCCACCGTAGAGACAGTAATTCTCCTCGGGCTCCATCCCCATCCATAGTCAGCTATCATTATATCGAGAGATTTGATAACATTATCATAGTTATCGAAAGGCTCTCCCTGACCCATATAAACAATGTTAGTAAGTTTATCCCAATTTTCTACAGAATAAATCTGGTTAAGTATGTCCGTAACTGTCAGATGTCCGGAAAAACCTTGTTTTCCGGTTTGGCAGAACATACAATTCATCTTACATCCCACCTGACAAGACACACACAAGGTGGCTCTCTCACCATCAGGAATATATACCGTTTCCACAAAAGCCCCATTAAGGGTTTTAAACAGATATTTCACCGTACCGTCGACACTTCTCATAGATTCCTCAGGTTCACTGCATCCAATCATATAATCTTGTTCCAGCAGAGACCTGTGTTTCTTAGAGATATTTGTCATATCATCAATCGCGCGGACATGTTTTTCATAAATCCATTGTGCGATTTGCTTACCTGTAAATTTAGGCATACCGAGCTGCAGGACGATGTCCTGCAGCTCTGTAAGCGTCAAACCCAATAAAGGCTTCTTCATTATATTTGCAAAGATTTTCTCTCACCACACCGACTGACGCAACTCAGTCACGTCCAAAGCATGGATTGGTGAGACTTAATTTTTCATATCACCAAGCGAAAAGAGGGTAGTTCTTCATAGTCTCGTTGACCTCGCCACGCACCTTGCTGATAACGTTCTCATCCTCTGGAGCGTTAAGCACCTCTTCTATCCATGCGGCGATCTTCACCATAAGATCCTCCTTAGCGCCACGTGTAGTAATCGCAGGAGTACCGAGGCGGAAGCCAGAAGTCTGGAAAGCGCTTCTTGTATCGAACGGAACCATGTTCTTGTTGATAGTTATATCCGCAGACACCAAAGCGTTCTCAGCCACCTTACCCGTCAAGTCAGGATACTTACCACGGAGGTCGACAAGCATTGAGTGGTTGTCAGTACCACCAGAGACAATAGTGAATCCGCGCTTAGTGAGCTCATCAGCCAAGACAGCGGCATTTTTCTTCACCTGCTGCGCATAGTCCTTAAAGCTTGGGGCAAGTGCCTCGCCAAAAGCAACAGCCTTAGCAGCGATGACATGCTCCAGCGGACCACCTTGCTGACCTGGGAACACAGCAGAATTCAAGAGCTGAGACATCTTCTTCACTACTCCCTTTGGAGTTGTGTAACCCCAAGGGTTATCGAAATCCTTACCCATGAGGATAAGACCTCCACGAGGGCCACGAAGAGTCTTGTGAGTAGTCGTTGTCACGATATGGGCATATTTGACAGGATTCTCAAGAAGTCCAGCGGCAATAAGACCAGCAGGATGCGCCATGTCAATCATAAGAAGAGCACCGACCTCATCCGCTATCTTACGCATACGAGCATAATCCCACTCACGGCTATATGCAGAACCACCACCGATGATAAGCTTTGGCTTATTCTCCTTGGCGAGTTTCTCCATCTCATCATAATCCACTCTACCAGTCTCTTTGTTGAGATTGTATCCGACCGGATTATACAAAATTCCTGATGTGTTCACATGAGAACCGTGAGACAAGTGACCACCATGGTCCAAGTTAAGACCGAGGAACGTGTCTCCAGGCTGAAGCACAGCAAGAAGAACAGCAGCATTAGCCTGTGCGCCAGAATGTGGCTGTACGTTAGCATACTCAGCACCGAAAAGCTTGCAGGCGCGGTCAATAGCTAACTGCTCAATCTCGTCGACAACCTGACAACCTCCATAATAACGATGACCAGGATATCCTTCCGCATACTTATTCGTGCAGTAAGAACCCATAGCCTGCATTACTTGATCACTGACAAAATTCTCTGAGGCAATCAACTCTATACCTTTGAGCTGACGCTGATGCTCTTTTTCAATGAGTGAGAAAATCTGTTCGTCTCTTTTCATTTTAATTATATGTATTTAGTGCAAAAAATGTACGCTTTGACTTTCTGTGTAATTACATTACACATACTCTCCGCAAAGTTAGTCATAATCACTATAGTATCAAAAAAAAACAAGTTTTTTATAACCGTGAGATTGGAATTATAACATTATTAAAGACTTTGAAGACAGATAAAAAGAACCATTCTCAACACACAAACAGCAGAAATCATTCACGTCTGCGCTCCACTGTAACCGCTACATCGAGCATTCTGTCTGAGGATGAGTCGGAACACTTATGATGACGCGTATCGCCTCAAGTTGTCATGTGGGGTTAAGGAGATTTTGTGTCATTTTGCTTACAACGGAGTGTATATATACATATAACTGCGACTTAAGCAGTAACAAACATAGAGGGCTTAACTGTCTCAACACCATTACGGATTTTTGGTTATATAAAAAGAGTCATCTAACACTAAGGATTAGATGACTCAACATTATAAAAAATAAAAAGTTATATTATCTTATTTAATCTTTCCTTTAATCTTCTCAACATAAGCGTCAATAGAAGCAATCGCAGTCACATTGACAATATCATGAACAGAAGACTCAGAGTCTGTGAAATGAATTGGCTTGTTAAGACCCATCTGGATAGGACCGATAATCTCAACGTCCGGAGCCATAGCCTGAAGCAACTTGTATCCGCTGTTAGCAGCAGACATATTCGGGAACACCAAAGTGTTCACGTCTTTTCCGTTAAGACGAGTGAATGGGTACTTCTCATCTCTCAGATCCTTGTTGAGAGCGAAGTTAATCTGCATCTCACCGTCAACAAGCATATCCGGATACTGCTTCTGCAGGTTCTCGACAGCCTTATGAACATACAAAGGTGATCCGCACTCGTCTGTACCGAAGTCAGAATATGCAATCATAGCCATGACAGGATCGTCATTGAAGAACTTAACAGTCTCGTAAGTCAGCTTAGCCACATCAACCAGGATGTCATTATTAGGGTGACGATTGATGAGAGTGTCAGATAGATAGTAAGTACCTTTCTTAGTGTTGACGATGTGCATAGCGCCGAATGTCTTGTATCCAGGACGAACGCCGATGATATCCTTAGCCACCTTGATAGTGTCAGTCTGCTTAGTGTAGAGTCCAGTGATGAACGCATCAGCATCACCTGTCTCCACCATCATCATACCAAAATAATTACGCTCGAACATCTTGTCGAGAGCCTCGTCGAACGTATACCCCTCACGCTGACGCTTGCTTGCCAAAGCTCTCGCATATCTCTCACGTCTCTCTGCCTCACGTCCATGACGCAGGTTTACAATCTCTATACCATCGAGAGACAGGTCGAGTTCCTGAGCTTTCTTGGAGATAATCTCCTCATTACCAAGAAGGATAGGGTGACAGATACCCTCAGCCTTAGCAGTCACGGCAGCCTTAATCATAGTAGGGTGCAATCCCTCAGCGAAGACAACTCTTTGTGGATGTTCACGCGCTGTGTCGTACAACTTCTGAGTGAGCTTAGTCTCTTGACCGAGCAACTGGCGTAAAGTCTTCTTGTATGCGTCCCAATCTTCGATTGGCTTTCTTGCCACGCCACTCTCGATGGCAGCTTTTGCCACGGCAGCGCTGACCTCAGTGATGAGGCGTGGGTCAACTGGCTTCGGAATGAAGTATTTTGGTCCGAACGTTAGGTCATTAACGTGATATACCTCATTCACCACATCAGGCACCGGCTGCTTAGCCAAGTCAGCGATGGCGCGCACGGCAGCGAGCTTCATCTCCTCGTTGATAGCAGACGCATTCACGTCTAAGGCACCACGAAAGATGTATGGGAAACCGATAACATTGTTAATCTGATTAGGATAGTCAGAGCGTCCTGTTGACATGAGCACGTCTGGACGACTTGCCATCGCATCCTCGTAAGAAATCTCTGGAGTAGGGTTGGCGAGAGCGAACACAATAGGATTGCTTGCCATAGAACGTATCATATCCTGACTGAGGATATTACCCTTTGAGAGACCAAGGAACACGTCGGCACCCTTTATGGCCTCTTCTAAAGTCTTGACATCCTTGCGGTCTGTAGCGAACATCTTCTTCTGCTCAGTCAGGTTTGGTCTGTCAGAAGTAATCACGCCCTTAGAATCAAGCATGACGATATTCTCAATACGGGCACCGAGAGCCACGTAAAGCTTTGTACATGAGATAGCTGCCGCACCGGCACCATTGACGACAATCTTCACATCTTCAATCTTTTTGCCCGCAACCTCCAATGCGTTGATAAGTCCGGCAGAAGAGATGATAGCAGTACCATGCTGGTCATCGTGCATGACAGGAATGTCGAGAGTCTTCTTCAGGCGTTCCTCAATATAGAAACACTCAGGCGCTTTGATATCCTCAAGGTTAATTCCTCCGAATGTTGGGGCAATCTTCTCGACAGCCTCACAGAACTTCTCTGGGTCTTTCTCTGCCACCTCTATATCAAACACGTCAATGCCACCATATATTTTGAACAAAAGTCCTTTACCCTCCATCACAGGCTTACCACTCATGGCACCTATGTCACCGAGACCCAACACGGCCGTACCATTAGAAATCACAGCCACAAGGTTACCTTTATCCGTATACTTGTAAGCGGCATCCGGATTCTCCTGTATCTCTAAACAAGGAAACGCCACACCTGGAGAGTATGCCAAAGAAAGATCTGTCTGTGTACTATGAGCCTTAGTAGGTATTACCTCAATCTTACCTGGCCTGCCTGTCTCATGATATTTGAGAGCGGCTTCTTTTGTGATTTTTACCATAATATATTGTTATATTTATAATTAATCATACATACGTAAGTCACGTCTTTCATAACATGACCTCTATCGTAACATTAGGATATACCACTGAAAATTGTATCTTTTTACCTTACGGGATTATTAACAGTGTATTTTTACTTTACGGACGCAAAAATAGTATAAATTCGTAAGTAAAACCAAAATATTCATAAAAGATTTATTATTTTCCATTAATTAGACTCAAAAAAAGTGTTTTTCTCACAAAAACACCGATTTAAAAAGCATATTGAAAGTAATTTACGGTGTTTTACATAAATATGCGATGAAACATTCATTATTTGTAGGAGTTTATAATGAACGTCCCCGCAGTTCTCTGTACGAGACTGTCTGACAACTGGTAAGAATCGTCTCAGCCTGAAGTATAATTTCCTTTGCCATCATCTTCCGCCACTAACATCACCTCATCGTTATGACCAAAGTCGTACGACGGTGTTCTCATGTCATTCAGGAAAATGTCATTTAACGTATACACCAACGAGTTTAGTGTATTGTCGCGCTGCTTAGGACGCAACTCACATTCCCACACCGTAATCGTATGCCACCCCATGTGGGCAAGTTTAATCATCACCTCATGATCTCTCTCATGGTTTCTGTTTATCTTATTAACCCAAAATGCCTTATTGGTGACAGGTATGCGACAGCATGAACTACTCTGGATAGTCCCATTTTCATAAACGATATTATGTCCGTGCCAAAAACAACCGTTCACAAAGATACATGTCCTGTACTTCCTCAGGACGATGTCCGGTTTCCCCGGCAGACGGGAATAGTTGAGACGAAAACGGAATCCATGACGCCAAAGATAACGTCTCACCATCATCTCCGGCTTGGTATTCTTACTGTGAATAGCAGCCATATTATCATGTCGTTGTTTTTGTGAGATCTTATCCATGTACAAATATATAATATGGTACAAAATTAGCTGTTTTAATCAATATAGCAATGCGAGGGGCGAAAAGGAACGCATACCATAACGAGAAAAATCATGTATGAGATAGGGGAATAACGGACAATTTGAGTTGAAACTAAATTTCCCATGCCTATTTTTTTGCAAAATTCAAGTTAACTTGCTGATAATCTCAAAACAAAGCGTTCAAAAACCTTGTGTCTCTTTTTTGAAATTCTTAGGTTAGGATATAGTCTATACGCAGGTCTGAGAATTTAAAAATCCTAACCTAAACTTTCCAGCGTCCTTACCTAAGAATTTCAGATGCCGAATAAGCTATGACAAAATACTTAAAAACATTTTTTCGTTGTCACGTATCAACGGAAAAAGGGGAGTTTCGAACAGTGCAAACGCATAGTTTAAATATGCAATTTGGTTAACGCATTATATGATGAGTTATCGTGGGAAGAAAAGAGAGCATAGCCTTTGCGAGAAAAAAGATTAGCGGCAATATCATTGGTAGTCATGATGATAGCACTAACAAAAGCAAACAATATATTTATCGGACAGAAAGAAAAAAAATAAAGCATCAGTCCTGAGAACGATGCTTTAATTGATTTGATATATAAGGTATCATCACATTTCTGTGATCACCTCATCTTTTTCAAAGGTTTCCGGATCGAGCATGAAAGTTGTTTGTCTTGGGAGTGCGACCTTATTACTAATAAAATCCACAGCCACTCCAATCAAACCTCCGATTATGATATTTCCAAACACCCAAGGGTTAACTTTTTTGTGAAGTACAATATCTGGATAACTGCCATTTTCCGCAGTCACTTTGATACGTTTACCTTCTATAGTATTGCTTTTCACGGAGATAGTGTAAGGCAACCTGACATTTTGGGCTATCTCCTTATCTGTCGCAATTGTAACTCGCTGATTCTTCATTCCTCCTCCAATAGTAATCTGTGGACTATTGCAATTCAATATTGTAGCACATGAGGTGAAAACAAATGTGGACAACAACACAACAAAAATATTAAGTTTATTCATAATACTTATTATTTACTACACTTTAAAAAAATTTCATTAGTTCTGCATCAATATCTAAGTACGACTGCAAATAATATATAGAATATAGACAGGTTTAAACAATATCTCCTCACATGCAAGTATGCGCATGCGAGAAGATATTGTTGGTCAACATCAAAGACCTTTACCGTGACAGTTCTTGTATTTTAATCCAGAACCACATGGACATGGGTCATTGCGTCCCACTTTTGGTCCGTTATTAACGATTGGCTGCAAAGGCTGCACGTCACGCGTGTCTTTTTGTGCCGCCGCACTCATCTCTGAAGGCTCACCATAGTTCTCCTTTGACTCGACATAATTTGGTTTTGGCTGAGGTTTCTCCTCTTCAGCCTCCTGCACCTCCTCATTATCCAACTCAGGAATAGAGCAACGAGACAAGATGGATATCGTGTTATCGTTAATCTCATTAACCATATTATCGAACAACTTCACAGACTCAAGCTTGAAAATCAACAACGGGTCTTTCTGCTCGTATGAGGCGTTCTGTACAGACTGCTTCAACTCATCCAAGGCTCGCAGATTCTCTTTCCATGCGTCGTCGATAGTGTGGAGAAGGATTATCTTCTCGAAAGCGACAATAAGGTTCTCACACTTAGTGTCATAAGACTCTTTCAGTGACACTTTTAGGAACATACAGCGATTATCGCCCAATGTGATTGGCACACGTACTTTGACCTCATTGATGTGAGCATACTTGTCAACATTATCCTCATAAGCCTTCTTGATGACCTTATAGGCAGTTGATGACAGACGGTTAGTTCTCTCTTTGAAGTTAGACATAACAGCATCGAATGTTTCATCCTCAAGCTGTTCGTGGTTCTTATTCTCCAAGTCATCAACAGAGAATGGCACCTGCATAGCGAAGATACGCAAGAAGTCCTCTCTGACGTCGTCGTAGTTTCTGTTCTTAAGGATATGAAGCACTCGGTCCCATATCATGTTAGAGATGTCCATACCTATACGCTGTCCCATAAGCGCGTGACGTCTACGCTCATAGATGACCTTACGCTGACGGTTCATGACGTCGTCATACTCGAGGAGACGTTTTCTTACACCGAAGTTATTCTCCTCCACCTTACGCTGCGCGCGCTCAATAGACTTGTTGATCAATGGATGCTCAATCATCTCGCCATCCTCGAATCCGAGCTTATCCATGATTTTTGAGATACGTTCAGAAGCGAACAGACGCATAAGTTTGTCCTCAAGAGAAACATAGAAGACAGATGATCCCGGGTCACCCTGACGACCGGCACGACCGCGCAACTGACGGTCCACACGACGGCTTTCGTGACGCTCTGTACCGATAATGGCGAGACCACCTGCGGCCTTAACCTCGTCAGAGAGCTTGATATCAGTACCACGTCCCGCCATGTTAGTAGCGATGGTCACGATAGAACGCTGTCCAGCCTGAGCCACGATGTCCGCCTCTTTCTGATGCAACTTAGCGTTAAGCACATTATGCTCAATCTTACGCAACTGAAGCATCTTTGAGAGCATCTCGGAAATCTCTACAGATGTCGTACCTACGAGAACAGGACGACCCGCGTTCACCATTCTCTCGATCTCCTCAATGACAGCTTTGTATTTTTCCCTGTTAGTCTTATAGACGCGGTCATTCAAATCCTGACGGGCTATTGGCCTGTTGGTAGGTATCTCCACCACATCAAGCTTGTAGATATCCCAGAACTCACCAGCCTCAGTGATGGCAGTACCAGTCATACCTGACAACTTATGGTACATACGGAAGTAATTCTGAAGAGTGATAGTGGCGAATGTCTGTGTGGCAGCCTCCACCTTGACTCTTTCTTTCGCCTCAACAGCCTGATGTAAACCGTCAGACCAACGACGTCCCTCCATAATACGTCCTGTCTGCTCATCGACGATTTTCACCTCACCATTCATCACCACATAGTCGTCGTCCTTGACAAACATAGTGTAAGCCTTCAGCAGCTGCTGTATTGTGTGCACGCGCTCTGCCTTGATAGCATAGTCACGCATAATGTCATCTTTCTTGGCTAACTTGTCTTCTTCCGACATACCTTGATTCTCCAAGTTAGACAACTGTGAGGCGATATCCGGCAACACGAAGAACTGGTCGTCACCGACAATCTTTGCGATAAGGTCATTTCCCTTGTCAGTCATCTCGACAGACTTCATCTTCTCATCCACAACGAAGAACAACGGGCTGGTAGCCTCTGGCATTCGGCGGTTGTTATTCTCCATGTAAATCTCCTCTGTCTGTATGAGTCCAGTCTTGATACCCGGTTGTGACAGATACTTCACCAAGGCGTTGCTCTTAGGCATTCCCTTGTATGCTCTGAACAATGACAGGAATCCCTCAACAACCTCGTCTTTTTCATCACTGTCAATAAGTTTCTTCGCCTCAGTGAGATAGCCCTGAGTAAGTTTTCTCTGAGCTTCCACCAACTGCTCAACGATAGGACAGTACTGCTCATACATCTGAACTTCACCCTTTGGAATAGGACCACTGATGATAAGCGGGGTTCTGGCATCATCGATAAGGACTGAGTCCACCTCGTCCACAATAGCATAGTTATGCTGACGCTGAACCAGCTCACTCGGATCCATGGCCATATTGTCACGCAGATAGTCAAAGCCGAACTCGTTATTTGTTCCGAACGTGATATCCGCCTTATAAGCGCGACGTCTCTCCTCTGAGTTAGGACGATGCTTGTCAATACAGTCGACAGACAGTCCATGGAACATATACAGAGGTCCCATCCACTCAGAATCTCGCTTAGAAAGATAATCGTTGACAGTCACGACATGCACACCATTTCGAGTGAGGGCATTAAGGAATACTGGTAAAGTAGCGACAAGTGTCTTTCCCTCACCGGTAGCCATCTCTGCGATTTTTCCCTGATGAAGCACAATACCTCCGAAGAGCTGCACGTCATAGTGTATCATGTTCCATATGGTATCATTACCACCTGCATTCCAATGGTTGTGCCATATAGCGTTGTCACCGTCAATCTCGACAAAGTCTTTTCCCTCTGCCGCCAACTCACGGTCGAAATCTGTCGCCTTTACGACAACAACACCGTTCTCGGCGTTAGCAAAACGTCTCGCTGTATCCTTGACAATAGCGAATACGGTAGGAAGCACCTCGTTGAGACCATCCTCAAACTTGTCAAGAATCTCCTTCTCAATCTTGTCAATCTCATCAAACAACGGCTGACGTCTGTCGATGTCTGTGTTCTGGATTTTCTCATTTAACTCTGCTATCTTGGATCTTTGGTCTTTGACCGAATCCTGAAGATAGTTTTTAATCTCATCTACTCTTGAACGCAACTCATCGGTAGATAATGCCATGATCTCCGGCTCAACAGCGAGGACCTGATCAACGAGAGGCTTAATCTCCCTGATATCTCGCTGGGCTTTGTTGCCAAAGATGCTTGAAAGAAATTTGTTTAAGTTGAATGCCATATATTTTTAGTTTTTTTATTCTTATTTAATGTGACACATATACAACGTGCCAAAACTTGTGTCTCTAAAATAGGGGAGCGGAATTACAAGCGTTAGGTGCCCTGATTCGTATGTGATGGGCAATGGTCGGAGCTATACAGTCGACCGTGACCGGAACTTGAACAGTCTTACTCTCTATATGATGTCCAAAGAATATTATAGGAAACTCAAAAAACGACTCACGCTGCATCTTGCTCGTCCTACGATCCTCATCCACAAGATTCCATCCAGATGACGGTTGAATCATTATATCGCCAGAGCATTTCGAGTTGTATCCATTCCTGATACTGCTGATACCTGGCGTCCAAGCGCCATGTGTCAGCCTGTGTGCCGTGTAGACATCACTGACACCATCAAACTGAAAAAGGAAGTCCTCACAGTTCGCCAAGACCTCACTCATCTGAAGCTGCTTATCTTCAATGAGCTTATGATTAAGGTAAATCTGTGAACCGAAATGTCCCTCCACATACTGCGCCTTGCCGTAAATAGCAGACAAGTACATGTTAAGTAGTGCGGAGCATCTGGTGATAGAGAAATTTCCTGTTGGTATTCTGTATTGAGAAAGAGACTTATCCTCTCTGTAATTCTCATAACCGGTTGACGTGAGATATATCAACACATTGTCCAAACCAACAAATTTGTCTATGGTCTTTAAGAGTTTCTCAATCTCTTTATCTAGTCGCGCGTATGTGTCTTGAAGCTCCGTCGTGGTCTCAGACAAAGGTAATCCGTTGAAATTACCTGCGTAATAACATAAGGATATATAGTCTGTGACAAGGTCAAGTCCCGCATTACCGCTGGAAAGTAACACACTTGCAGCCTTCGTCACTTCTTCGTTAACAAGAGGACTTTGCTTGTACCTTTCTATATTTTGCCTTTTATCACCCTCGTTGAATTTATGTTTGAAAGTTTTTTGAACTGATGTGAGGTAATAATTGTACGTGCCCACATAGTTGTTGAGCGGCTCCCACGTCAAGTCTTCTATCACAGACGTGACGCTTGTGGTCTGAAGATACCTCATCCATGACGGCGTCTCACCGTAATATGAGGTGCCTGCCCATTTCCCGGTCTCAGAATCAATCCAAATTGCCCAATTGGCAGCATGGCCAGCTGACAATACAGCCACGTCACGCATCGGAGCGACAGAGTAGACCAGACTTTGTCCACCGGTAGCGACCTTAAGCTCGTCACCTATTGTGCTGACAAGAAGATTCTTCGCCGACGAACATTCTGACGTCTCGACACCGGTAAACAACCTGTCATCAACACAATGCTTCTTCGTCAATGTAGTCCTGTCCATCCATTCCTCCGCAATGATACCATGATTATACGGTGAGGTTCCTGTGGCAATGGTCGCAACGGCTGATGCGCGGTCTATGCCAACGAATGGATATTGAACATTGGAATACACTTGCCCTGAACTCAATAACTTATTAAAGCCTTCACTGCCATATAACGGAGCAAAAGCATTCAGGAAATCCGTCCTTAGATTATCTATGGTGATGCCAACCACCAAACGAGGGACCTCATTGTCAGACTGTCCCATGACATTAGCCATGACAACTGAGGCCACGAATGTAGTCAGTAACCTCTTCCTTCTGTTACTTATGTTGTGTGTATCGGTTCGCAAGTGTTTTCTTTATTTGTTTTTTACTTTTCTATCTATACGCATTTCCGTTACATGAACAGAAACTGAACGTAACAATAATATAATGACTAACAATGATGTAGGGGTATCAAATGTCTGGGGAACAAAGAACATCATTATTGAGAATAACGTCAGAATAATCATATTAGCGGTCGTCAGCACACGACTCTTTCGCTTGTTATACGCCAACAACAGATATACGGCATACAACAAATAAATAGGATTAAGAATTACTATAAGCCAATTGCTGTCTACAGCCGGATGCACTGAAAAGAAAAAGAGAAATGATATAAGCAATCCTGACAATCCCTGAAGTAGACTCAACACAATGTCAAACCAGTATGACACACATCTGTTTCCTATGTCATACATATCCAAAATCAAGGAGAGAATCAAAAATAATGAGAGGCATAACGTCGGCGTGAAGGTAGTCTTTTCCTCTGCCATTTCCGCACGAGAATTGAGAATCACAGCATGAGAAGACACCAACGGTTTTCTCGTCCCATCATCCATCACCCTGTACGCAGAGTCCAACTCTTCCATATAATGGGACGGAATGAACATCTGGTTTCTCTGTCCGAAATTGTTGTCGTCTATCTCATGTCCCAATAACAAGTTTATACCGAATCGCAACCAGTCTGCCTTGTCAAGCGTCTGAGCCAACTCATCTCTGGCTGTCAACTTTACTGGCAACTTGTTGTATTCTATCTCCTCCGTCATGGCTCTCTCTATCATATCCCTGGCGCGAGTCGTACAATTATCGTACAGATAGTTATAACGATACTGCTTATTCTCCGGCTTGAGGTTTTGCACAAGCAGATGTACAAGAGTCTGCTTCTCCGTATCAGAAACATTAAGGACCTGTTCATCAATCTGAACTCCCATATTCTCATATCTCATGAAGAAGAAAGATGCATCTTCTATCTCCAGGACATAATCCGTCTCACCTTTGATGAACTTGTATATGAACATGTTCTCCGTATAGTCAAAACATCCGTAATTGAACACGACGTCATGACCTGCCTCATACTCCATCACCCTTATCGCCGTATGTCCGAAATGTGCATACACATCTGTACCGGGTGAACAAGTGAGAACGGATACACGCAAACTATCCGCCCATATCCCATTGAACTGGAACACGAGCAGAAGTATTGCGAAAATATATCTAAACTGAAAATTCATTTAGGCACAAAATTTATGCAAATGTACATCTTTTTTGCCATATAAGCACCTTTGCTGACAAAAAATGCGCCGTTTACATTTGTTTTTGCCTATTCATCAATAAATTCAGAGACTTCGAAGTTGTTTGCGACTGCTAATCTCGCACAATTCTGAAGCGTACGTCGATTTGAGTTATTCACCTGGTTTGATGTTCCGTTCTTACCATAGATGGTATAATCATCACGCAGGTTACGGCCAGTACACGGAGCAATGATTGACTCGAAGAATGTACATGCCAACAGGTAACGTCCCATGTAATAATCAATATGCTGATTATCACGCGTAAACTCATTGTCAGTTATTAATGAGCCTATAGAGCGAGCATTTTGAACTGCTGTGCCTCCAGGTATAATAACGTCTATTCCTGAAGCGGCCTTCATTCTCTTGACTGACTCGCATATCTTTTTGTACATGTTTAAAGGAGTCTTGTACTTCGTTATGTTCTTGTGTTTAGAACTGTATGCCCATGTCATGTTAAAGGCAAATGTCGTCCTCGGACTTATCTTGTTGATGTTGTACGCCTGTATGATTTTTGACAAATAAGGTTCGTACGTGGTGTAGTCTCCAGACTCAAGAGAATACTGCTGGAAAATCACAACGTCGTATGGGAATCTGCTCATAACGTTGTTTATGCTTGTAGCGGTCTCGAGTTTTGTCTCGCCTCGTATGTTATATTGATATAACTCATACACCTTCTCGCCGCTCTTGTAGTAGTTGTAATGTTCTTTCATAGAGCAGCCACCTTTGTATAACACGTAAACATTGACGTTACTCATGCCGAGACAATTCAATATCTCAGGTAAAGCTGTGCTGGTATCAATGGCAAACGAATTACCAATGAACAATATGTCAAGTTTCGCCGGCAGGTATGGTAGGGGTGGATTACACAGATATCCGCAATTATACACTCCAGCAGCAGATACGACATTAGACACAGCAGTCTCAACATTCGTGTCTGCCTTTTTCTCTGCTGCCTTAGTGGCTTTCTTCACATTTGTTTTTATTGTCTTCTGAGAACTGGCAACTTGTTTCGCACTCGTTTTTACAACCGTTTTTTTTGCGGTTGACACCGCTCCCGCCTTTGTATTCTGTTTACTCGCAGAGCTCTGTGAGTAAACAGAAAGACAAAAGGCAAAAATAGTGATAATTGATATTACACGTCTCATATTTTTGTTTGAATTGTATTCACTTGTCAGAGGTAGCGTAAAACGCTATAACTTTTGACAACGCAAAGATACATCATTTTCTCAAACAATCATACAACATATCCACAGCCTTAGATGAGTCACCGGCCTCTTCGAGTAATTTTACGAATTTGCTGCCTATGATAGCACCAGAAGCATTCCTCAAAGTCGACTCTAAAGTCTGTTTATTGCTAATTCCAAATCCTATCATACGAGGATTACGTAGATTCATATCGTTCACACGCTTGAAATATCGCTGCTTGGCGTCATCGAATTCTTTTTGTGGTCCTGTCGTGGCTGCAGACGAAACCATATAGATGAAACCATCGGTATATTTGTCGATAAGTCTTATTCGCTCCTCACTGGTCTCCGGAGTGATTAGCATTATTATACGTATATCATGTCTGTCTGCTATCTCCTTATATTCCTCTAAATAATCCTTAAACGGTAAGTCGGGAATAATCACTCCATCTATACCAGTCTCAACGCATTTATCACAGAATTTCTCAAATCCAAATTGCATTATAGGATTAAGGTATCCCATCAACAAAAGTGGGATATTAACCTCATTACGAATTCCTTCAAGTTGAGAAAACAGTAACTTTAATGACATTCCATTTCTCAAAGATTTTGTCGCGGCATCCTGTATTACCGGACCGTCTGCCATTGGATCACTAAAGGGAATTCCAACCTCAATCATATCTACACCCTTACGCTCTATGTTTTTTATTATTTCTACGGTTGAATCCAACGTGGGATGACCTGCACAAAAATACAATGACAAGATATTTTCCTTTTTTGTCTGGAACAATTTATTTATTCTATTCATATCATTACTTTATTTACAAATTCTTTAATACGTTCTACGTTCTTCAGAGCAGGCTTTATCTCGAATCTTGAATTTATATCAACACCATAAAACAATGGATGTCTAAAGCCTCTCACGGATTCAGAATCTTCAGGTCCAACACCACCAGTCAGCAAGAATGGTGTATTTCCAATATATTTATTTAGAACGGACCAGTTGAATTTCATTCCACTTCCTCCGTATAATGATGATTTCGTCTCAAACAAGAAATAATCAACGATGGATTCATAACCTACAGTTACTTTGATATCATCCTCATTTTCGATATGTATTGTTTTTATCAAACCAGTATCACTTGGTAATGACTCACGCAGTTCCGAACAATAAACAGGAGTCTCATCACCATGAAGCTGAACAAAATCAAGGCAATATTCTTTGACTTTTTTAACTATATTAAAATATGTTTCATTGACAAAGACTCCAACACGTTTTGACTTCACCGGCAAAAAATCCGGCTTAGAATCAACATATCTGGAACTACCATTGAAAAAGATGAAACCTATCCAGCTGACACCATCATTCTCATCAACATCTCTAATGTTATCTGCTTCTCGCATTCCACATACTTTCACTATCATTATTTTGTGTTTTGTATCTGTTTAACAAATGAATAAAGTGCAGCTCCTGGATCATCAGTTCTCATAAAAGTCTCACCAATAAGAAATCCCTTGAATCCAAGCTTTCTCAACTCTAATATTGTCAATGGGTCACCGATTCCACTTTCACTAACCAAGACGAAATCATCTGGAAGAATGGATGCTAATTTATATGAGTTACTTACATCTGTGTGAAAAGTACCTAAATTTCTATTGTTGACTCCAACCATATCAATGTCATCACAGATATAATCCAACTCACACTCACCATGAACCTCTAAAAGTGTCTCAAGTCCCAACTGATGCGATTTCCTAGCTAGCAACTTACACTCGTCCTTACTTAAATCTGCAGCTATGAGAAGAACAGCGTCCGCACCGACAAGCCTTGCCTGATATAACTGATATTCATCCACTATAAAGTCTTTACGCAAAATCGGACAGTTCACATTATTCCTCGCTTTTACAATGAACGAAAGATCTCCACCAAAAAATTTCTCATCGGTAAGTATTGAGACCGCAGATGCACCATTTAAATCATAAGATGCAGAGATAATGTCAGCACAACCTTCTTGTTTTATCCACCCCTTAGAAGGTGATTTTCTTTTGAATTCTGCGATAATTCCTGTATTTGACAACACTAACGAATGACTCATTGAACGTATGGTATGTGCCGTTCCATCAGAAATCATACTCTCGACATTGGCAAATAACATCGAAGGAGGAACGACTTTCTTTTGCTCGACCAGTTCTAAACGTTTATTAGCAACGATTTCATCCAGTATATCTCTCATAATAAAAAGTATTAAGAGTTGTATTCAACAAATTTCTTAAACACATTATACGCACGTCCACTATCCAAAGATTCTCTTGCCATTGCAACGGTTTCATCCATGCTAAGATTCTTTTCCATGACGCCAATACCGCATGCAGCGTTAGCAATCACCACTTCCTTTTGAGCTTTAGTGGCAGAGCCATCAAGAACAGAATCAAATATCTTCATAGCATCAGCCGCAGTAGCTCCACCATATATGTCAGATGGATTAACGTAATTCAAACCTAAGTCTTTTGGAGTGTACACCTTTTCAAAATTATTCGTGCAAAGTTTGAAAGCGGTAGTAAGAGATATCTCATCATATCCATCATAACTTGTGACTACGCCATAATTATCACCAAGTCTTTGATGTATATTCGTGTACAATCTCAACTGTCCCTGATTAGCGGTTCCATGAAGTGAATTTCTCGTGTGACCAGGGTTAACCAATGGTCCAAGCAGATTAAAACAGGTTGGCACACCTAATGCTTTTCTCGCAGGTCCCACATACTTCATTCCATAAGCGAATAAAGGAGCATGGAAATAACAAATTCCGACTTCATCGAGACATTTTCTCAGTTTACTCTCATCATCAGTAAATTTAACTCCATGTCCCATAAGTACGTTGCTGGCACCACTTACAGATGTACTACCTCCATTACCATGTTTGCTGACTTTATACCCCGCACCAGCTATCACAAATGCAGAACAAGTGGATATATTAAATGTATTCTTACCGTCACCTCCTGTGCCAACAATATCAAGGCTATTAACGTCATTTAGATTTATATATTTACCAGTCTCGAGCAAGCCATCACGGAAACCAAGGATTTCATCTACTGTCACTCCTCGTGTCTGAATCGCCATCAGCAACGCAGAAATCTGGTGCTCATTATACTTTTCATCAACAATATTCATCATTATTGTATGTGTATCCTCACGGGTGAGAGTCATACCATCAATAAGTTTTAAAAGATATTCTTTCATCGTACAAAATTCTTTAATTCAACAATAATAATACTCATCACTTGTTAAGCCAATTGGAAATGAGTTTCTTTCCATATGGTGTAAGTACAGATTCTGGATGATACTGAATTCCTGTTATATCATATTGTTTGTGACGCATTGACATGATATATCCTTCATCTGAAACACCTGTAATTTCCAAACATTCGGGAAGAGTGTCTCTATCAACAACCCAAGAATGATATCTTCCGACCTCAAAATTATCTGGCATATCATTGAAGATAACATCTCTATTTATTAACATGCATGGTGTGGCTACGCCATGATACACATCACTCAAATTAACCAAGTGAGCACCAAAAACCTCACCTATAGCTTGATGACCGAGGCAAACTCCCAAGATTGGCTTCTTACCCGCATAATGTCTTATCACATCGAGTAAATTTCCAGCTTCAGCAGGAATACCTGGTCCTGGAGAAAGAACGATTTTATCGAATATTTCTAACTGAGCCACATTAAACTTGTCATTACGTAAAACAGACACATCTGCGCCAAATTCCTTTAACATGTGACTCAAGTTATATGTGAACGAGTCGTAATTATCTATTATAACAACCTTCATAACAAATCTTTGAAAAAGTAACAAGTCTTATAAATGTTCCGCTATACTTATTGCCTTACGCAATGCTCCAAGTTTATTGTTAACTTCCTGTAACTCATACTCAACATCACTTTTGGCAACAATTCCTCCACCAGCCTGAAACCATAACTCATTGTTTCTACTGACAAATGAACGTATCGTTATAGCCTGATTCAAACTTCCGTTGAAACCGATAAAACCGATACATCCTCCATATGCTCCACGATTATGCGGCTCATACTCACTAATTAACTGCATAGCTCTAACTTTTGGAGCACCACTTAACGTTCCTGCAGGGAAAGTGTCAATAAATGTACGTATTGGATTAGCACCGTCATTCAGGACTCCACTAACTCTAGACACAAGATGTATAACATGGCTATAATACTGCATGTCTTTATAAAAATCAACTTTAACATCATGACAATTCCTGCTTAAATCATTTCTGGCAAGGTCAACAAGCATAACATGTTCCGCATTTTCTTTTGGGTCATTCTGCAGATAACTAGCGTTCCTCTTGTCTTGCTCCATATCACCAGTACGTTTTGTGGTACCAGCTATAGGATCTATGTAAGCTTTTCCTTTTTCTATTTTACAATGAGTCTCAGGACTTGATCCGAAAATTCTGAAACCACCAAAATCAAAATAGAAAAGATAAGGACTTGGATTAACACTTCTCAATGCTCTATACAACTTGAAATCATCTCCCTCATACGTTTGTACAAAACGACGTGATAAGACTATCTGAAAAACATCTCCTCTAAGACAATGTTTTATACCCTTACGGATATTTTTTCTATGTTGCTCATCTGTAAGTGTTGATTGACATTCGCCTACTGGATGGAAGTCATAAGTAGAATATTTCTTTTGAGTACAATCATGTTCAAGCCTGTCCAAATCACCATTTTCCCCGTCGGACAAGAGTTGATTCAATATCATCTCATTTTTGAAATGATCAAACACAACAACATCTTTGTAAAGTACATACAACAGGTCTGGAGCGTCATTCTTCTCCAATGTCTCATCTTTCACTTCAATATTATCGAAGTAACGAACAGCATTAAAAGACGTATATCCAAACAATCCACAATATTCTGTGTTCACACCGGAGACATCAAACTTCGAAAGAAACTCATTGATAAGGTCCGCTGTATCATATTCTACCGTCAGCTTCTTTTCGACAAGATTATCACCAGGAAATTTCATTTTTCCGACACCATGCTCAACAGACACGCTGGCTATAGGTTGAATACCGATGAAAGACTTAGCATTCTCACCACCATGATAGTCTGAAGACTCCATAAGAACACTTTGTGGATATGCGTCTCTCACACGCAGATATGTGCTGACCGGTGTGTTAAGGTCACCGAGTATTTTCTTTGATTCAATATGATATCTGTACATATAACATTCTATTTATTAATTACCCATTACATCAATATATTTCAGATATGTATCCAAGTCCTTGTCACCTCGTCCACTGACAGTGAGCACAACGACATCGTCATGTTTGAACTGTTCACAAACTTTAGGAAGAATAGCCAAAGCGTGAGCGCTCTCCAAGGCAGGAATAATTCCTTCTAGGCGTGTCAACTCATAAGCAGCCTTCAAAGCCTCATCATCATTAGCAGCCAATACTTGAGCTCTTCCCTTATCATGCAAATTGCAATGAATAGGTCCAGTTCCGGGGTAGTCTAGACCTGCAGATATTGAATAAGGCTCAACAATCTGGCCGTCGTCAGTCTGCATCAGTTTGATACGGGAACCATGCAATATTCCGACAGTACCAACCTGTAATGATGCCGCAGTCTGTCCCGTATCAACGCCCAATCCTCCAGCCTCACCAAGTATTATCTTCACTCTCTCATCATCAATGTAATGATATATTGTTCCAGCAGCATTCGAACCACCTCCCACACAAGCCATCAGATAATCAGGATAATTCCTTCCTATTTTCTCCTCAAGCTGCCATTTTATCTCTTCAGATATCACACTCTGTAAACGCGCCACGATATCTGGATAAGGGTGAGGTCCAACTGTAGACCCTATAATATAAAAGGTGTCAGCAGGATTACAACACCAATCACGTATTGCCTCATTGGTAGCATCCTTTAATGTCTTGTTTCCCGTCTCTACAGGAATAACTGTGGCACCTAACATTTTCATTCTCTCCACATTCACGTGTTGCCTTTCCACATCCAAGGCCCCTTGATACACTGTACATGGCATATTCATAAGAGCGCAAGCCGTAGCTGTCGCCACGCCATGCTGTCCAGCACCGGTCTCTGCAATCACACGTGTCTTACCCATTTTCTTGGCGAGCAATATTTGACCAATTGCATTATTAATTTTATGTGCTCCGGTATGGTTCAAGTCCTCACGTTTTAAATACAAGCGACAGCCATACTTCTCACTCATACGCTTAGCATAGTAAAGTGGGGAAGGACGACCAACGTAATCCTTCAACAAGTCGTGATACTCTTTACGGAACTCGTCACTTTCCAGAATTTGGACATATGACTCCCTCAAGTTTTCTACAGTCTTATAGAGTATCTCGGGAATATAAGCGCCGCCGAACTCTCCGTAAAAACCATTCTCGTCAATTTTGTAAGATTCCATTTCTAAATATTATTTGAGTTTGTGTATATAATTTGATTAGTTTTGAATAAAAAAGAGCTTATCGCAAGTACGATAAGCTCTTATATATCTATGCATTTTCACTTGGCGCATAGGGACACAAGCACGTGACTTACGATTTTTCCAATCCTAAGTAACGCCAACGCCAATATGTAAACATACTAATTCTCATAACGGCGGCGAAGATACACATATTGTCATAAATAAACAAAGAAATCAGGTAAAAAAATAAGCACATGAGTTATTTTTTACCTGATTTCATACATATGACAGATAAACAATGACAAATACGGCATATTGTATTAAACATTTGTCAGTCTGTCGTCATACTTATTTATATTGTAAAATACATTACTTCACGAGAACAGTTTTTCCCTTGATAACATATATTCCCTTGGTGAGATTAGCCACATCCTCCAAAGATGCAGAAGAAGACACAAGCGCACCAGAGACGTTATATACGTTCACACGTTCGTTAGCTCTCACAACATCATTGATGCTTGAAGCGTCACCAGAATTAATATGATTACTTGTCAAGTATGTTGAGTTACCGCTTGACACCTTAACATAGCATCTGGTAGCGTAGAAACCTGTCGTTATGTCATCGACATTAACAAATGAGGCGTCCTGATTATCCTTAGCAAGAATACCATACAAACCTTTAGAGTCTGTTTTCTCATTTGCAGCAGCGAATGTAACAGACTCACCAGTATTTGCCACTGTATAAGTGACAGATGGTTCACCGCCATCAATGACGACATCACTAACCTTTATTTTCTTTGTTGTAGACTCACCATTAAACTTTAATATATATGGCACATTAGCCTTCAGACCTTCCTCTTTACAATTCTGGAAATTCAGCTTTATTCCATTTCCGTCATTCTCCACACCCGCAAGTTTCTCGAGAATACAATCAGAACCGAAAAACTCATTAAGCTGTTCCTCAGACATATCAAAAGGAAGAGACAATGTATTCCATCCATTGAATACATACCTGAACACTGTCACGTTCACAGTTTTATCAACATATCTTGACACATCCGTACCACTATATGTGCTTAACGTGATGTTATCCTGCGCCACAGCTGTCATACACAATAAAGCCGCGGCCACCAATGTGTAAAATCTTTTCATACAAATATAATTTTAAATGTTAATAAACTTATCCTTTATTTAGTGATTTCCTTAATCAATCCATTTCTATATGCGAACAGCAGTTCCTTCAAGTCATTGACCTTAGCCTTGAGCACCTGTCCCTTATCTGTATCCTTAACCTGCATTCGTTGTGAATTCAGCTCCACGATTTCCGTACTGCTCTTAATATCCTCACCTGTCATTATTGCATGCTCAGCAGATTGGAAAGGTTGATGCTGCACCAACTCCAGACCTCTTGAGTGGAATGTCAGCGTATAACCGGCTATTCCTGTTTTAGGTTGGTAAGCCTTAGAGAAGCCTCCGTCGATAACAAGCAATTTTCCGTTAGCCTTTACAGGTGACTCCCCATTAACTAATTTCACAGGAACATGTCCATTAATTATATGTCTGTGTTTACCGGTCACACCAAAGCTATCGAGAATCATATCAACCACCTTCTCATCATCATTATACTTATAATAGTATCCCTTTTCCTCAGAATGAGTAGACTTATCTTTCAAGAAATACCTTTCGAAAGTAGACATCTTGTTCTTGTCAAACAAAGGAGAGTCTTTTCCACACCAAAGATACCAGATATAATCACGTGCGAACTGTTTATTATCAGCAGTCACATCAGTACTGAAAGCTCGTCGTATCAATTGGCCCGTCTTTTTCATCAGTCTAATGCCAGAATACTTTTTTCCCTGTATCTCCACTTCTTTCAGAGAACCATCCTTGTTAAGAGGTACTGAACCATGAAACATCAGATTGCTATTAGAAATAGAATACATGCATCCATGAGCCAACAGACACTCCACATGCTTCTGAAGTTTCTCACTTGTCAAGAATGAATGCTCAAGTTTTCTCATCAACATCTCCTCCTCTTCTGTCAGCTCACTTTGATGTCCCGGGATTAGAGTAGGGAAGTACGTATCCGTCATCTCGTACTCTTTGCCGTTAATGACACATACACCTTTCTCAAGATTAATACAATCAAGCAACTTTCTGTTTTGCATTCCATACTCAGGATGAGCGTCAATCAGTCTTGTCTCTTCCTTGAATTGAATTATAGTTATCGCCTTATGCATCATGGCGTTCAGTCGACTAGTCTTCTCATCATCAGTTTTCTCATAGACACTGAGATTCTGGAATTGCGCACATGGGTCATCTTTATATTTCTCCATAGCAAACGTCGCCAAAGGAAGCAAGTTTATTCCATATCCATCCTCCAACGTTGCCATATTACCATACCTCAAAGACAGTCTCAGCACATTACACATGCAAGCTCTGTTTCCTGCCGCAGCTCCGAACCACTCCACGTCATGATTTCCCCAGACAATATCAAAATTCTGGTAATTACACAATGTCTCCATGATAAGATGCGCACCAGGTCCTCTGTCAAAGATATCACCAAGAATATGAAGCCGGTCTATCGCCAGCCTTTGTATCAGTCTACATATAGCAATTATAAACTGGTCTGCTCGTTGAGTCTCGATTATGCTCTCAACGATAACATTGTAATACTGATACTTTTTATCTGACACTAAAGGAGACTCGTGTAACAACTCCTCTATGATATATCCAAAATCCTTTGGCAAATCCTTACGAACCTTAGAACGAGTATATTTAGAACTGACCTCCCTGCAAACCTTAATCAACTGATTCAAGGTTATTGTGTAGAAGTCCTTCATGTTTGTCTCTTTCAGCTTTATCAGCTGCAGTTTTTGCTCAGGGTAATAGATTAACGTACAAAGGTTTTTCTTATCCTCAGCTCTGATAGTGTTACCAAAGATTCCTTCCACCTTACGTTTGATATAACCAGACGCATTACGCAGAATGTGATTAAAAGCCTCACTCTCACCGTGCGGGTCACTTATAAAGTGTTCTGTCGGTTTTGGAAGATTCAGTATTGCCTCAAGATTGATTATCTCCGTGCTTGCCTCCGCAATGCTCGGATAGGTTAACGAAAGAAGTTGTAAGTATCGCAAATCCTCCTTAATAATGTCCTCACTAAGAATTTCTTCTGTCTTATCCATTTATTAAAGCATTAAATTTAGGTATTATCTGCAAATATATAAATAAAATTATTTTACGGCAACTTCAAAAGAGAATATTTAGACAATAAACATTACTGAAATTGAATACTTTCATTCACATACAAAAAAAGTGTCTCTCTTCACAGAGAAACACCTTCATTTCTTTCAATAGGTATTAGTTTTTAAGGTAAAAAGATTGTTTCCAGGATAACTGACGCAAAAATATGCGTTTATTTTATTTTATTAACATTAGAATTTATGTTTATAAACATATTTTTTACAAATGGAGCAATTACTTAAGAATTTTAAGAAAATTTAGCCGGAAAATTTACAATTCAACAACAACAAAAACATTATGACTTCCATTTGTTACTGTTATCAAAAGTTAAACCTAAGAAAGCGTTACATTATTCACTCACATCAACATTACAACTACACACATCAGGTAAGCAAACAAAAAAAAACACTATTCCACACATTCAAAATCCCAAATTAAAAAGTTTTGCTTAACTTCGTGCCCAAATATTGATTCAACTGTTCACAAATATAACGATTAGGGACGAAACAGCAAATGAACATAACAGAAAAAGATTAAGCACAATTCGTCCCGACACTTTTAATAAACACAACAATAATGGATAAAAGACAAGGCAGCAGACAAATATCTGTTGACACATTTGACATAGACGCGTCAGGCTACATGAAAATAAGCTATTTGTCAAACCAACTACTGAAATGTGCAGAGACACACGCTACGAGACACGGGTGGGGAATGGATGAGCTCAACAAAAACGACAATACATGGGTTTTGTCACGCGTCGTAATAGAGTTTACAGACAATCTGCCAAAAGAGAACGAACAAATAACCATAGAGACTTGGGTGGAATCCGTCATGAGACTCTTCACAGCAAGAAATTTCTGTTTTAGGAACGCTGCAGGCACTCCTGTTGGTTACAGCAGGACAATATGGGCAATGATAAACAGAAATAACAGAAAACCCGTTGATCTGAATACAATATGCGGAGACGACATAAAAGAGTGGTCGGCACCTGACATCGAATGTCCAATCACAGGATACACAAAAATCTGCGTTAACGCTGACGAGCCTACAGACATCGTAAAAGTCAGATACAGCGACATAGACATGAACGGACACATGAACAGCTGCAGATACATAGAGCATGTCCTGGACCTGTTCAGTGAGGATTTTCACAAAAAACACAAAATAAAACGTTTTGAGATAGCATATATCTCAGAGTGTGTTTTCGGTGATGAATTATCATTGTTCAAGGAGAAGATCAGTGACAGAGAATATACAGTAGAGATATGTAAATCCGAGAACAACGAAGTGGCATGCCGAAGCAAGATAATCTTTAACTAAAGATAGAACATCTCAACAAAAACACAGTAGTCTTCAAGCACTTACATTTCGAGGATATCTATATATTATAGAGAAGACAAGAGCGATTCCGATTGCCACAGGATAATACAAATACGGAATCAGGTCAAGAGGATTGAGTCCAGACAGGCTTGCCGCAATCAGCGTCTGTGCTCCGTAAGGCAGCACCCCTTGCATGAAACATGACGCGGTGTCAAGAATAGATGCGCTTCGACGCTTGTCCACGCCATATTTATCAGCGATATCCTTTGCGATAGGACCAGCAGTTATGATTGCCACAGTATTATTCGCCGTACACAGATTAATCAGGCAGACCAGGGAGGCTATAGTCGCCTCAGCCCCTCTCTTGCCATTAATTCGTCGTGTCAACTTAGAGATAATATAATTAACACCGCCATTATGACGTATCACAGAAAGCATTCCGCCGGCAAGTATCGTTACCACAATAAGCTCACTCATTCCCAATATACCGTTGTTGATTGACGCAAACCATCCAAACATATCAAACACGCCTTCATACATACCAATCAATCCGGTGAGAACCATACCGATTATCAGTACTATCAGCACATTTAATCCACATACAGCGGAAACAACCACAACGACATACGGCAGCACCTTAAGATAATCCACGTCCTCAGTCACATGTCCTGTATGCCCGTCTTTACCGAGCAAGTAATACACGAAAAGCATCAAAACCGCAACAGGCGCCACAATCTTGACATTCACCTTGAACTTATCACTCATCTTGCAGCCTTGTGTCTGAGTGGCAATAATCGTAGTGTCACTGATAAACGACAGGTTGTCTCCGAAATATGTTCCACCGACTACCAGTCCAACCATAAGAGGCATACTGATTCCCTCGTGAGCCGCTATTCCCACAGCCACAGGAGTCAGTGCGGCTATCGTACCACATGACGTTCCTATACTTAGTGAAATAAAACAGGACGCCAAAAAGATTCCCGGCAATATCAAGGAGCCAGGTAGAAACCTCAAGACAGCATTGACTGTCGCGTCGACAGCCCCGACAGACTTGGCGCACTCAGCGAAAGCACCGGCGAGGATAAAAATCAGAAGCATCAACACCATCGCACTGTTTCCCGCTCCTTTGGCAAAGACGCCGACACGCTTATTCACGGACCCTTTCAAAGTACAGAAGGCATAGATTGACGACACAAGAAACGCCACTGTGATAGGGACCTTGTAAAAGTCACGCGCAATGACACTAGTGGCAAGATACAGCAAAAGAAAAACAAACAACGGTGATAAACTTCTCATTTGAAAAACACATTTATATAACAGAACATCAAAACAGATTAAACAAACAATAAAGAATTGGGGAGCCACAAGATTTATAAAAGGAGTGACATTACAATGTCACTCCATTTTTGAATATAGCTATTTCCTGATAATCTTTCTTCTCATTCCAAGTCTGTTCACCATTAGCAACACTAATAACCTTTTTGGCGAAACGCAGGAAGACATCCCTCATTGCCTCACCCTCAACGATTGTGCCCGCATTAAAGTCTATCCACGTAGGCTTATTCTCCGACAGCTTAGTGTTTGTGGATATCTTCATTGTCGGAACAAAAGTACCGAACGGAGTTCCGCGTCCCGTTGTGAAAAGTACAATATGACATCCGCAAGAAGCCAACGCCGTGCTTGCCACCAAATCATTGCCAGGAGCCGAGAGCAGATTCAGTCCGCGCTCGCTGAGACGGTCTCCATATTTCATGACCCCCATGACGGCACTTTTTCCGCACTTCTGCGTGCATCCCAGAGCCTTCTCCTCCAACGTGGATATTCCTCCCGCCTTATTGCCCGGAGAAGGATTCTCACCGACAGGCTCACCATGTGAGAGGAAATACTGTTTGAAGTCATTGATAAGAGAGACCGTCTTGTCGAACAATGAGGAGTCAGCGCAGCGATTCATCAATATTGTCTCCGCACCGAACATTTCTGGCACCTCAGTCAGAACCGTCGTACCGCCTTTGCTTACGATAAAATCAGAGAAGACGCCAAGCAAAGGATTGGCCGTTATGCCTGAGAAACCGTCAGAGCCACCGCACTTGAGTCCCACACGCAACTCACTAAGTGGTATGTCCTCACGACAGTCATTCTTAACGATGTCATACAATTCACGCAGAATAGACATACCATATTCCACCTCGTCGCCGTTTACCTTCTGGCTCACCATGAAACGTATTCTCTGCTTATCATAGTCACCGAGCAGTTCCTCGAACTTGTTCGGCTGGTTATTCTCGCATCCGAGGCCCACTACGAGCACGGCCCCAGCGTTAGGATGCAAGACGAGGTCACGAAGCACAAGTCTTGTGTTCTCGTGATCCTCACTCAACTGTGAGCAGCCGTAGTTATGCGGAAAAGCCACCACACGTACCTCATCCTTACAGCCACACTGAGCAGGTGCCGCATTTTCTATCTCCTTTCTGAGCTGAGCCGCTATCTGATTGACGATGCCATTCACACATCCTACAGTAGGCACGACCCATATCTCATTACGTATTCCAACATCGCCGTTACGTCTTCTGTACCCCTTGAACGTCGAAGGCAAGTCATTCGTGGCGAACCACTCGTTATAAGCAGGATTCGTCAAAGCGTCCTTATCGACAGGCGCATACGTGTAGTCGAGCAGTCCTTCAAGATTCGTCTTGATGTTAGCGTCACAAATAAAATCACCTTTCTTGTGACTTTCTCTCATGTGTCCGATAGGATATCCGTATTTAATCACGTTCTCCCCCTCATTCAGGTCGCACAGTAAGAACTTGTGTCCGGCAGGGACATCGTTATTCAATACTATCTCATCACCATTAATGTTGACTCTCGTGCCCTTAGACAACGGTTCGATTGCCACCGCCACATTGTCCGACGGATTAATTTGTATAGTCGTCATATTAGATTATAGACTTTTATTTTCCCAGAACAGAATATATTAATTAAGTAAAAGATTATCACGTCACATTGACTCACAATGACTTATACTCTCTTGGAGTCATACCTGTGTGTTGCTTAAAATACTTTGCGAAAAAACTTTGGTTTGGGAAGTTCAACCTGTTGCACACATTCTTGACACTGTCTCCCTCAGTCTTCAGCATTGCCTTACACTCGAGAATGACATAGTCAGTGATCCACTGAGTTGCATACTTTCCGCTCACCTCATGTACGACGGATGACAAATACTTCGGGGAGATACACAACTTATCCGCATAGAACGTAACATTACGCTCTTTTGTGTAATACTGCTGGACAGCCGCGAGGAAACGCATGAACAACTCCTCCTTACGGCTGGACGTCTTTGGTTCCGGAGTTATCTCTTTTATCTCCATTATGCTTGCCATGATATTCCAACGGATAATCTCGACGTAAGCCTTCGCCACCTCCTCCCTGAACGGGAAATTAGTACGGAACAAAGTCTCCTTGATACTCTTGTAAGCGGAGAGCATTTCCGAGAACACCTTCAAAGAAGGTTTCAATATCGGATGTTCCTTGATAATCATAGCCGTCTCAATACCAGACTTGACATCGAAGTTCACCGGCAAAATCTTAGGGTCAAGTGCTATGCAAGCGCACTCAAAGTCATCAGACTCATTGTCACAGAACATGAAAAAGCTGTTCGGAGCGATACAAGCCACCATTCCCGCACTTACCTTATGTTTCTGAAGATTGATGCTAATCTCCGACGTTCCAGACGTGCAGATAAACGTAATACCCATACTTATCTGAACAGGAAAAGTCATCCTTTCTTCGTCACAGACTCCTTTTTTCTCATCAAAATTATCAATCAAGAACATTTTTCCCGGAATCTGAGCCACACGCTCGTCTTGAGGAAAATGAGAAAAATTCACTTTAAGTATCTTTTGCTTTTCCATGTTAAACTATGCTTTTAACCAGTATTGGGTCTGCAAATATAATTCTATTTCACCAATAAACAGCCCGCACATATCTATTTTTTTCATATAACGCCACTAAGCGTTGCCTGTGTATGCGAACACACTAAAAAAGTAAGAAAATAATCACAAAAAAGCTTTGCGGTATCATTCTTAAAGATTACCTTTGTCATACGAATAACAAGAGACGTTATTAAAGACTTTGACATACAGCCGGGGCTCAGGATCGATTGGGATACTCATCAAATTTATACTGAAAACCGAGAAATCTTCGCATCCTAATGGCGGGCCACGCCTTCCGACTCTCATCCTCAGAGTTGAGACATAAGTTGGAAAGGTAACCTTGAGTCGGTGGATTACAAAGGGGTGCGGGTGCTCAAATCTTATTTTACTCGGAGTTTCATCACATCTCCTCCCGGCTTGTTACAAGCTCCCGCACTGAAGTGCGGGAGCTTTCTTTTTGTCTGACGGCCTCGTTCCATGCGGTACAGACACGTTATGGACTTCAGACTACCGTCAGTCCATTTCTTTTGTCAGACACACTCCTGACTGCGCTCAAATATCATTCTAACGGTTGTCCCCACCTTTTCTTTCCAATGTTATAAGCTGGAGACATGACTACAACCACTATATTTCGGAACAAACATCACCGGCAGAACGAGGTAAAAAAACAAACATATATAACACTGACACAAGAACAAAAAAACACATGGAAAAGTCCCATGTGTTCTCATATCACGCTTAAGAAAAATACTATTTCATCGGAATATATATCGTATTACCGTTTAACGAGGTATTCCCGTCTGAGACATTAACCACGACATTAACACCTTGGTTGCTCTTTGCCTTAAGACAATATACACGTCCTGAATAATGAACATTCTGTCCTGGCTCCAGTGTAGTCATGAGAGGATTGGACAACACCACACGCTTCTCCTGGTCACTCACCAATGTTATTGTGACATCAGAAATAGGGTAGGCAGACACGTTCTTGATGTACGCGTCAATCTGACAAGTCTCTCCCTTTCCTATATAACCGTCTCCGTCAGCATCCATATATGTGACATTATGAATGACAAAATTGGAGTTTGAATTTATTGAACTGGCACTACCACTTATACCCCCATTAATCTGATAATCACCCGCATACCCATTATTATAAGAGTTGTAGCTTTGTCTTTCCACGTAGGTATTGTCACTCTGTGTCTCGGACGAGTACTGAGTCTTGTTTCTATTTTCAATACTATTAGCTATACCAACCCCGACAGCAGCTCCGACCCCCATACCTATCAAACTTCCGAGAGCCTGACTTTTACCAGAATAGCCCCTACCACTAGTAAGAAAACCGATGGTACGGCCGACATTACTACCTATTGACGCTCCTGTGGTGGCAGCCGAGAATTGCCTGTACGACGTACAGCTACTGAACAACATCACCGATGACATCAAAAAACAGATACAGTTATTTCTCTTCATATTATTGAGTTTTATTTGTTACTTTACGCATTTGTGTCACAACTATCGAATACGGGAAACACGCATTGCGGTGTCAGCACATCATGTACCATAATAATGAGACGCTCACACTCTTTGTTCGATACAAACTTAAAGAAATAGTTTATAAAAAACTACAGAAAAAAACATAAAGAACAATATCTTCTACTTTCAGGATAAGATTCTATCCATTCTCCAACCAGTCATCAATCAACATTCTCGCGATCGACAACTTGTCCGGAATGTCCGGCATGTTGTTTCGTTTGAACCATCCTCCTTTATTCAGCTCGGACGTCTGTAGCTTCAGTTCTCCGCTCTCATAATCCGCCGTGAACCCGATCATCAAGCCTGAGGGATAGGGCCACGGCTGACTTCCGAAATACTGTATGTTTCTCACGACGATACCCGTCTCCTCCAACACCTCTCTGCGCACACACTCCTCAAGCGTCTCTCCCGTCTCCACAAAACCAGCCACGAGTCCGAACATGGTGTGCCGCTTGAAATTCTTGGCGGAAACGAGTAAGATTTCCTGATCATCTTTGCAGTCCGATTCAGCGCCCCGTATAATCCTCACGATGATGGCAGGGGCGAGCTGCGGCCACACCTCTTTTCCGCAATTAGTGCATCTTTTGCTTATGACGGTGTTCTTACGCATGGGTGCTCCGCAAACACCGCAATACTTAGTGCAAGAGTCCCAATAAAGGAGCTGTGATGCCTTACCCGCCATGATATAATGCTCTCGAGGCAGCAAGGCGTACGACTCACGCAGACCGACAGTTCGCATGGAGTCCGTAATGTCAATCGGAGTATTGACGCTATATGCCACACACTGATATCCGTCTAACTCCGGTAACTCCTGTATATATGTCCATTCTCTGACCTGAGTCGGAGCATTCTCCTCCAGAGGAATTGAGTAACCATCATCACCATTTCTTCTCAACAAAAGACATTCTCCACAAAACACGAACCAGTATTTCTTTTCCATATAATACCATAATTTTCCTCAAAAATACAAAAAACACGGTAAACACGCCACTCCACCAAATAAGAATTATTAAAAAAGGAAAGACTTATTATGAAAATTGCAAATTAAAATGTAATACTTTATCTTTGCAAAAGTAAAGACTACATAACTGTATTTATGAATTTCAGACGTATCAGTTTACTTATCATAATATCTATAGCATACGGTTCTACTGGACTATCACAGACATCAAGGAAACAAAAGCCAACAGCTCCGCCGTTGGCATTGGTGAAGAAAGACAAGTCCGCATATCCTAAGATCAACAACATCGAGTTTCTCGGGCCTGTCGAACCTGATCACCTTCCTTCACGTTCGAAACCAGACCACTTTGTCAAGCCGCTAAAAATACCAAGGGTATTCTCTTTTCCAGATGACAATTGTCTGCACGGATATGACATGAGCCACTATCAGGGAGACGTGCAGTGGAGCGTGGTGGCAAGCGATCCTCTGGCAGGTTTCATATACCTGAAAGCCACAGAAGGCGTGAAGCTGATTGACAGCAAATACACATATAACATCAGTGAGTGTAGGAGAGTGGGACTGAAAGTCGGAAGCTATCACTTCTTCAGGGCGCAATTCACAGCCGAGGAGCAGTTCAACAATTTCATGAGCGTGGTGGAGACCAACAAACAGGACCTCATACCTCTCGTCGACGTTGAGATTCTACCGAGGAATGTGTCACACACCATATTCATCAACAGGCTAAGGGTATTCTGTGAATTGATTGAGAAGAATTTCGGATGTAAGCCGATGATCTACACAGGAAGGAATTTCTATGATAAGCACCTGGCGCGTACCGACATCAACTGCAGCAATTACAAATTCATGATTGCGGCGTATATGGATGACGAGCCGGTCCTCACCAATGATGACGACTACTTAATCTGGCAGTTCACAAGCACCGGACACGCTGAGGGTGTCAGAGGTAAGGTGGACATCAGCCGTTTCAGAGGCAGCCATAGTCTCAATGAGATTCTCTACTGACAATCCGTGACGCGGTGTGTCACAATACACATATCCCCGGAAAGCTCGACTATGAACTTTCCGGGGATGTGTGTCATTTATTACTGACTCTTCTTCAAGCCAGCATCATGTCAAGACAACGCAAAGCATTACACAAGTCATCATGGAAACGCACATGGTCACGCAGAAAGCTGTCATTGCCGCCTGAAAGCTGCGAGTACAGTTCTTTATTCATTGTATGGGTATAGCTGTCAATAGCATATTCAATATCATCTTTCTGCCAGTCCAAGGTGGAGTATCTGTAAATTCTTTCTTTCTGATGAAAAAAAGCGTACGCCGTCTCAATGCAGTCCTCTGGTATGTTATATCCCATAGGACGTATCTGTAATTGCTCAGGAGCATACACGTATCCATGAGGTATCAACTTTTCTTTTAGCTTCTCTGGCGTCGTGTTAAAATAATAACAAAGCGACTCCAAAGAGTCAAACTCCTCATCTCTCAACAGCATGTTGACACTTGACACCAATATTTCCGGATCATCAGGTAAAAACTCCATTTCTTATTTCTATTGTTCCGTACAAAGTTAATCTGTTTTTTTCATATTTCATATCCTCATTCGAGGGTATTTCACAGCACATAACATGTAAATCTTATTTCTCTACCATTTCGCACGTTTTTTGCTGTCCGAAACTCCTCTTTTTCCGTTGACACGTGACAACGGAAAAATGCTTTTCAGTTTTTTTCCGTGGCTTATTTGGCTTCTGAAATTCTTAGGTTAGGACGCAGAAAAGTTCAGGTTAGGATTTTGAAAAAAGCAGACCTGTTTGTACACTATATCCTAACCTGAGAATTTCAAAAAAGAGACCTAAGATTTTCAAACACCTTGTTTTAAGATTATCAGCAAGTTAACCTATTTTTTTCAAAAAATAGGGTATAGGAAATTTGGTTATATGCCAAATTTTTCATTTTTCCACCTCTTTCAATGTTGCGTTTCAAGTGACAGTAAAGCATGTTCATGGTAATGTATGCCGTCAAAGCAACGCTCTAAGGGTTGCATTGGAGCGATGATAATGACGAGAACAGTATGGATTGTCGGGGGGACTGTCAGACATCCATTTTCCGACCAATAGGGACTAGTTCACCATGAGTCCACAGTCTACCTTAAAAATAAAAAAAGGTATGACTAAAAGCCATACCTTTTTAATATGTGTATATAAAACTATACGTGTCAGAGCTATCCACCGAAGTTATCGAATGAAATCATGTCATCCTCAACACCAAGTGAGTGGAGCAAATCAAGCACTGTCTTTGCCATCATTGGAGGTCCGCAGAGGTAGTACTCGACATCTTCTGGTGCCTCATGCTGCTTGAGGTAAGTATCACCCATAACAGGAGCAATGAATCCTGGAGTGTACTTAACGCCGAGAGAGTCTGCCTTAGGGTCTGGACGGTCAAGCGCAAGGTGCATGTGGAAGTTAGGGAACTCTTTCTCGAGCTCAAGGAAGTCTTCAAGGAAGAATACCTCGTCGATACCACGGGCACCATAGAAGTAATGCATCTCACGGTCACGGATCTTAAGAGTCTTCAAGCAGTGCATAATTTGCGCGCGAAGAGGAGCCATACCGGCACCACCACCGACCCAGATCATTTCACGACCAGTGCCATAATGTGGGTGGAACTCACCGTAAGGACCTGACATAGTCACCTTGTCACCCGGCTTGAGAGAGAAGATGTATGTTGATGCTATACCGCATGGCACATCCTGGAATCCAGGACCCTGATCCTTTGGTTTGAAAGGAGGAGTGGCGATACGTACAGTAAGAGTGATGATATCACCCTCGTCTGGGTAGTTAGCCATTGAGTATGCGCGGATAGTGGCAGTCTCATTCTTCTGCTTGAGTCCGAAGATACCGAACTTCTGCCATGTAGGAACATAAAGATCTCCGATGAGAGACTTATCCATGTCACGGTCATAATCGATATCATACTCTGGAATACGGATCTGCGCATATGAGCCCGGCTCGAAATCCATATGCTCGCCTGGAGGCAAAGCAACCTTGAACTCTTTGATGAAGCTGGCGACATTCTTGTTGGAGATGACTGTGCACTCCCACTCCTTAACACCCATAACTGAGTCTGGAACCTTGATAGAAATGTCTCCCTTCACCTTACACTGACATCCGAGACGGAAGCCTTCCTTAATCTGCTTACGAGTGAAGTGACCCTTTTCAGAGTCAAGGATCTCACCGCCTCCGTCAACAACCTGACACTTACACTGTCCGCAAGAGCCCTTACCACCACAAGCTGATGGCAGATAAATATCCTGTGCGGCAAGAGTAGAGAGAAGGCTGCTGCCCTGATCAACAGAAACCTTGTCTTTGCCGTTGATGGTAATTGTTACCTGTCCACTTGGAGAAAGGTATTTTTTAGCAACGAGGAGGATGACAACCAATACAAGTACGATTATCAAGAACACCGCAATGCTATAAATGATAAATTGTATATCCATTATAATATGTCCTTTCTTTTAGATTTTAAGACCTGAGAAACACATAAATGCCATTGCCATAAGACCTACGGTGATGAACGTTATACCAAGTCCCTGAAGAGGCTTTGGAACGTCAGAGTAAGCCATCTTCTCACGAATTGCCGCAAGACCAACGATTGCAAGTGTCCAACCAATACCTGATCCGAGTGCATAAGCTAAACAGTCTCCAACATTTGAGATGGCCTGTGTTGATGTCTCCGGATCGAGCTGGATACGCTGCTGCATGAAAAGAGAAGCACCCATAATCGCACAGTTAACAGCAATGAGAGGAAGGAATATACCGAGAGCGGCATAGAGGGATGGAGAGAAACGCTCCACAACCATCTCGACCAACTGCACGATACCCGCAATCACAGCAATAAACAAGATGAATGCCAGGAATGTGAGGTCAACACCTTTTTCAAGTGCGCCGTCAGCAAGAACCTTAGTTTGCAATAAGTAATCTACAGGAACTGTAATGAGGAGGACGAATGTCACAGCAATACCCAGTCCGAGAGATGTCTTCACTGTCTTAGATACCGCAAGGTAAGAGCACATACCCAAGAAGAAAGCGAATATCATGTTGTCCACAAAGATTGAGCGGACGAACAACTGAATGAAATGTTCCATAATCTGTTTCTTTTAATTTGGGTTTTTAATTATGCTTCCTTATTTATTGAACGGTGAACCCAGATGACACACGCAAGGATGATAAGCGCCATAGCTGGCATTGTCATCATACCATTATTCATGTACAAGCCACCGCCCTCAAAATAACAACTCTCTGGAATAATCTGGATGCCGAAGATAGAACCGAAACCGAGCAACTCACGAATGAATCCCACGATAACAAGTATGACAGCATAACCAAGACCATTACCGACACCATCAAGGAACGACTCCCATGGACCGTTCTGCATGGCGAACGCCTCAAGACGTCCCATCAGGATACAGTTTGTGATGATGAGTCCGACATATACTGAGAGCTGAACGCTGACATCATACACATACGCCTTGAGAATATTGCTCACGATGGTAACAAGAGCGGCAACAACTACAAGCTGTACGATGATACGTATACGATTTGGAATAGTCTTACGTATAAGAGAAATAATCACGTTTGAGAAAGCTGTAATCACTGTAACGGAAAGACCCATTACGATGGCAGGCTTCAACTGTGAGGTTACGGCGAGAGCAGAGCAGATTCCAAGTACCTGAACAGCGATAGGGTTATTCAGATTGAGCGGGCTCTTGAATACTTCACCATTTTCTTTTGAAAATAAACTCATATTCTTTGTCCTCCTTATTCATTAATGATAGTGTCCTGACAGCAGCTGTCCACCTGCGCGTCGCACATAGCATCCGCCTTGTGGCACTTGCCGTTGCCCTTGCAGCAAGGCTTGTCACCAGCACAGCCACCACGGAATGTAGCAATGGCATCCTTGTAGTCTGTAAGACACTTTTGAATCATATCGTTAACACCATTTGATGTGAGAGTGGCACCTGTCACTGCGTCCACATAACTGTCTGCTGACAGACCTGCAGGGGCCTTTCCCTTCTTGTATACTCCAAGAACGACATTCTCGCCGTCAAAAATCTTCTTACCCATGAAGAGATCCTGAAACCACTGCTCCTTGATACGGGCACCAAGACCGGCAGTCTCAGACTCATGATTGAAGAATACTCCATAGACAGTCTGACCGTCTTTGTTGATAGCCACATAACCCCAAAGAGGACCCCAAAGACCTGCTCCCTTGACAGGAACAACAAGCTTCTCCTCACCATCAACATTCGCGATCAAAGTACCATCATCATTCTTTGAAGTGATAACCTCCTCGTACTTAGCGTCAACATCTGACACCTCACGGATATTCAATGAAGCGAGTATCTGTGACTTTTTGTCACGCTCCACATTAGCATCCTGAGTCTCCTTCAGAGAAGAAGCAACGAAAGCAAGGAGGAAAGCCACTACGATTACCATTACGCTAGCATATATTATTGTATACGCATTGCTGTTTGTATTCAATTTTGCCATTATTTGTCCTCCTTATTTTACGGCACGTTTTGCGCGCTTGTTGATATTTGACTGTACGAAACAGTAGTCGATAAGTGGTGCGAATACGTTCATCAAAAGAATAGCGAGCATCATACCCTCTGGGAAACCTGGGTTGAGCACACGTATGATGATTGCCATGACTCCGATGAGGAAACCATAGATGTACTTACCACACTCTGTACGAGCCGCAGTAACTGGGTCCGTGGCCATGAACACCGCACCGAAAGCGAAACCACCGACAGTGAGCTGCTCCCACCACTCAAAATTCTGAGCGCCCTCATAAGGAAGAAGATATGCCATAATAGCACCACCAACAAATGTTGACACGATAATCTTCCAACTTGCGATACCTGCCCAAATCAAAATAACGGCTCCAATAGCGATAGCCACTACTGATGTCTCACCGATTGAACCTGGAATCGTACCGATAATAGTTTCAAGAGGACTTGCTGTCACAGCCTCACCAGAACCAAGCTGGCCAAGAGGAGTGGCTGCAGAGTAACCATCAATTGTACCATTGATGCAGTCCATGTAATTCTCATTAACCCATACCTTGTCACCAGACATCATGGCTGGATATGCGAAGAACAAGAATGCGCGTGTCACAAGAGCAGGATTGAAGATGTTCATACCAGTACCACCAAATACCTCCTTAGCGAAGACTACGGCAAATGCTGTTGCTACGGCAAGAATCCACAGTGGACAGTTAACCGGAACAATCATAGGAATGAGGATACCTGTCACGAAGAATCCCTCGTGAACTTCCTCTTTCTTCCACTGAGCAATAGCAACCTCAATACCAAGACCTACTACATATGAAACGATAATCTTAGGTAACATGGCTGCAAATCCATAAAGGAAATTGCAGAACACATCATCTGTCGCAGCACCTATAGCTATATTGTGCTGAAGACCAATATTATACATTCCAAAGAGTAGGGCAGGGAGAAGTGCTATCACAACAAAAAAGATTGAACGCTTAGAGTCTATAGCGTCATGTATTTGAGCACCATATGTCTTTGCTGTCTCATTCGGCACATAAAAGAATGTCTCCGCCGCATCAAAGAGAGAACCAAAGGCGCTCAGCTTACCTCCTTCTGAGAAGGCAGGCTTCATGTTGTCAAGAATTTTCTTAAGTCCCATATATTTTATTCGTTTTCTTTACGCAACATATCGAGTCCCTCTCGTACTATGCGCTGAAGTTCGACCTTTGAGCTGTCCACGAACTCCGCTACAGCGAAATCCTCCGGAGCAACCTCATAGATTCCCAAAGCTTCCATTCTATCAATATCACCAGCGATGATAGCCTTTACAAGCTGCTCTGGATAAATATCCATAGGGAACACAGAATCATACTCTCCACTGAAAATCATATGACGATGACCGCCCTTGACACGAGCGTCAAGCACATACTCCTTGTTCTTTGGCTGAAGCCATGTGAAATATGAACGGCTGACAGAGAACTCATTGAGACGTGGTGAGATCCATCCGAAGAGCTCATCTGCATCATCACCCTCAGGAATAACTGTCACCTCTGTGGTATGAGCCATAAGGAATGAGTCCTGACTTGTCTTCATACCTGTAAGAGGGTTACCGTCAATGATACGTACCTTCTTGTCTACTGACTCGGAAAGCTTTCCACTGACAATATCTGATATCTTAGCACCGACGAGCACTGACTTGTACTCTGGGTTCTTAACCTCAGAACCTGCGACAGCGATGACGCGCTTGAGATCTACTATTCCATTATTGAAGAGACGACCGATGAAGATTACCTCCTCTGCACCAACGGTCCACACAACCTCACCCTTGTTGATAGGGTTTGTGTTGTTGATTTGAACACCAACATTACCTGCTGGACACTTACCGTCAAACACGGTAACTTCAGCATCCTTGAGCTGAGTGAGCTTGCTTCCTGGCTTGACACCTACATGAACCTTGGCAATCTTGCTGAGCGCTGTGATACCTGTCTGGAAATCTTTCTCCTGACCACTAAGTACTACGCCCTCAAAATCAGCAGCCAAAGGCATGTCACAGAAAGAAGACACATAGATAGCTTTTGGAGCATCGTCCGGATTCGCCACAACAGCATATGGACGCTGAACAAAGAAAGAGAAAAGACCACTCTCCAAAAGGGCGTCCTTAACCTTACCTCCATCCAGATCTTCTACAACTTTCTTGCCGAAATCAACATACTGTTGCTCTGCGGAAGCTTTTACCTGAACGCTTAATACTTTACGACGATCGCCTCTCTCAACCAATGACACCTTTCCTGACACTGGAGAGACGAACTTCATTTCTGGATGCAACTTGTTGACAAACAAAGCATCGCCAGCCTTCACATCATCACCTTCTTTAACAACCACCTTCGGTTTCATGCCATAAAAAGCGTCAGGAACAAGTCCGTAGACGTCTGACGCAGACACAGCAGAAACCTGAGCAGCAGCCTTACCTTTAAGGTTGATGTTCAAGCCTTTTCGTAATTTAATTACATTCGCCATATTTTTGTTAATATTAACTGTGTTTTGTATTCTCAAAACATAAAACACAAGTTGAGTGACTGGAAAGCCACCTCAGCCCATGAATACACGCTACAAAGTTATGTATTTTTTACGTAAATTAAAGAATTTTGACATCTATATTTTCATTTTGTAGCTTAAATAAGGGGATACATTTACCATACACACGTAAATGCCCACACACGGCGTTCACCTCAATATAGTAGCGTCATAAAGCATCGACGACACATTGGCGTCGACAATACCACGAAACATATCGTAAGCGGCATCATATTCCTGCTCAAAGGATTTCTTGTCGACACCCTCGTAGCTCTGCCACTGCTCCCACGAAATTTTAAGCATCTCATGGGCACTGACGTAATTATTCTCACGAATGAAAACAAAAGCGGAAAGTATAGAATGCCTGAAGTTGTCTGAACCCATCAACATTTCAGCAACTTTGTCCACATCGTTTTTCCTTAACAAACATTTAACTATTATCTCCTTGACATCCATATAGCACTCATCCATGTAATAAAGCTTATACAAATGCTCAAGGGCTTTGTCGTAATCACCTGTAATAAAGAGAGCATACGACAAATCATACAACACTTTCTTATTATCCGGTTCAATCGACAGCAATTGAGTGTAACATCTAACTGACTCTTTATAACGATTTGATTTCTTATATATTGCAGCAAGATGTAAAAGTGTCCATTTAGACATGGGCTTAAGTATGTTCGCTTTTTCATAGAATTCTTCCGCACTAAGTGAATCTCCTGTTTTCTCCTTACAAAAACCTCTTTTCTGGTAGAACTCGGCTGTCATTTCAATGTCATTCTCAACGTACGCAAAGATCTTGTCCGCATCCTCATACCATTCCATTCTCATAAGAAAATCACCAAATGAATACATCTTATCCGGATTATTAGCCAGAAACGAGTACGTGACCAGCTTAATAGGCATAAAGAACACTTCATCCTTAGTCTCACCAGACAAAGGCTCGAAGGGATTTAGGAACTGATTGGAATACTTAAACAGACTGAAGAACCTGTATAAATCAAACACATAATGACGGACAACATACATCGTGGAGTATTCATTTGACACCCCCTTATCGCTATCCATGAGATCACCGAGACCAAATTCTCTGAAATGTACTTCCATATCAGAAGACATACCGATACCACCATAATTATTTAGTCCTACCAACGATAGACAAAAAGAATATTTATCACTATCACAAAAGGTTGGCGCATCGACTAAGAACCTAACTATCTTACCGTTACTACTTTTTATTAACTTATCTATCTCAGGTATTGGATTATTGTTTGTCTTAAATGGATAGAACCAATGTTCCACCTTATTAAAGAAACTGTACGTTTTCATATGCCTGAATGTGCTCATATGAATATCCGCTCCTTCCATGGACATCTTCTGCATCTCGTCTATCTTCCTCTCCGCATTCTGACTCTTTTTGAAATTCGTCCATTCCGGATTCTGTCCTTTTTTTGCAATCAAATCATCAAGTTCATTAGCAGACATGTCTGGACGTATCCCGCTACCACTCATTATCGTTGGTAAGATGTCTGAGTTCATCTTTGTTGTCACCTTATCTGTCACAGAGCTATATTGCAGTTGCGTGATGACCATATAAAAATCTGAGACAAACCTTTCATCATTAGACAGTGCAGAGAGTTTTGTCATTATCTCCGGATACCTTTTTGAAATCCTCATGTCATATTCTCTCAACACAAGCACGATTCCTACAATAGCTCTTACCCTGACATCATTAAAAGTAGACAGGTAAGCATCAAACAAAATGTCGACCTTTCTTGAGTCAAAATACTCAAGCAAGGACAATGTGACAGCAGAAACGAACACGCACTGATTGAAACCATCGTCATCACTACAGTAGATAAACCTATTGGCGTTCTCATAGTCAGCATTAGACCACAAGTCACTTGTCCATACTATATTAAACAGCTCCGTCCTTAAACATTCCAGATTATCTCTGTCCATGTTGCCAAAGGAAAAGCCAGACCTCACCTCACTACCACCTATAAAGTCCTTAGATTTTTTATGCACAGACAGTAACTCCTCCAAAACACTTCCAAGTGTATTACCACTTCGAACACTTGACAACACTTTACTGTATAAGTCATTTTTCCTCAACTTCAGTCTTTCCAACCTGTCAATTTGATCGTTGACAGACAACAGACGCCTCTGGATATCCCGCCTTTCATTTGCCGACGTATCACTGACATAGTTTTGCAACATGTAATCAAGCATCGAGCAGTAAGAGAACTCAATGCTATCCAAAGTCTCCTTGATGTCCCAATTACCCAAAGAGTCCGACCTCTGCCTAAGCAATTCCAGACTTTCCGCGATCTTATCTGTACAAATCAACTCGTCTTGTATTTTCTTGGAAATCTGCTCCATCAACAAATGATTAATTTATTCAAACTGTAATATATGAACACTTGTATTCAAACACTTATTCATCAGTGTTATTCAGAAACATGAAGTCTCGGTATACACACATAACACAAGACTCGTCACATCCGTCTTATTTCACAAAAGAAGAGTCTACGAGACCATAATAATGAACTGATTCTGGAACCAGCTCACGACCTTTGATCCACACAGACACATTCTCAATCGTTTTTTTTGAAGGCAACATCGCTCTATTGAAATGTCTTAACACCAACAAAGAATCATCAACACTAACTGACTTCACTTCCGGCAGATAAGACATGACATCATGTGTTCCTTTATCCATAACAGAATTCAGACGTTCCACAGCAATATTATACGCTTTGACTAGCATAAGTAAGTCGTTCTTACGTTTCTTACATATCGAGTCATGTACAATAAACGCAGACAAGTTACCTGTCAAAGACGAAGATGCCAATAGTCTGACACCTCCATGTGACTCAGCAACCGTTGCATATGGCTCCGGAAGGACAGAACAGTCTAATTGATTTTGATTAGTCATGTCACATCTCAATACTACATTGTTTATTTGAGGTCTGTTTATTTCCCATCTCTCAAAATGAGCAGAATCCATAACTCTGTCAACAAAATAGTCAACAGACGAGTTGCGTGTAACTGCCACGATTTTTTCCTTCAGACTTTTCACATTTTTAATTCTTGCTGAACGTGCAGTCATAAGATATAAGTTCAGCTCACCACTCATGATGACCCGTACAGAGTCGCCATAGGCACGCCACATATTCGCCTTCACCAAGTCACTGACCACACCATTTGCTTTACCATTTCTAAAAGCAGTGTCACAATCCATGGCAGAGCAATAGGTCTGTAAATCGACAGCTATTCCAAGTGAGTCAAAAATACCTGTGGAATCCGCATAGTAAAAAGGTAGATTATCCAAGGTAGGAAGTAATGCGATTGATAATGACAAAGTGTCTGCATCATCACTTTTATCAGTGGAACCACATCCACACACACAAGCGAGCACACACATCACAGAGATATATAATAGTTTTCTCATCTTAATATAAAGCAACAACTTGCTCGTGACATTCAAGCCACGAACAAGTTGTATTATTCAATTATAAAGGCTTCAATCATAAGTGCGTGAACACACATAACATATGTATTAACACACATCTTACTCTCCAACTACCGCAGCAATACCAGGGAGTACCTTACCCTCAATAGCCTCGAGAAGAGCACCGCCACCAGTTGAAATATAAGAAACCTTGTCCGCAAGACCGAACTTATTGACACATGCTACAGAGTCACCACCACCAATAAGTGAGAAGGCACCCTCTGCTGTAGCTTCAGCGATAGCCTCACCGATAGCCTTTGAACCAGCAGTGAAGTCCTCACATTCGAAGCAACCTGCAGGACCATTCCAGAGGATAGTCTTAGCGCCCTTGATTGCCTTAGCAAATTTCTCACGGCTGACAGGACCTGCGTCAAGACCCTCAAACTCTGCAGGGATATTGCTTGAGTTGAATGTCTCAATCTTAGCACCTGGCTTAACTGAGAATGTAGAGAAGTCATAACCTGTACAACATACAGAGTCCTCACCAAGAACGAGCTCAACACCGTTCTTCTTAGCAAGCTCCTCGACGTTACGAGCGACATCAAGTTTATCGAGCTCAACGATTGAACCACCAATCTCACCACCATGAGCCTTAGCGAAAGTATAAGTCATACCACCACAGAGGATGAGCTTGTCAACCTTACCGAGAAGGTTCTCGATAATACCAATCTTAGAAGAAACCTTTGAACCACCCATAATAGCTACGAATGGACGCTCAATATTGTTGAGGACAGCGTCAACAGCCTTAACCTCTTTCTCCATAAGAAGACCGAGCATAACATCCTTCTTGTCAAAATAGTCAGCGATTACTGCTGTAGAAGCGTGCTTACGGTGTGCTGTTCCAAAAGCATCCATAACCCAACAGTCAGCATATGAAGCAAGCTTCTTAGCGAAGTCCTTCTGCTTAGCCTTCATCTCTTTCTTTGCGGCATCATAAGCAGAATCCTCTTTATCTATGCCAACAGGCTTACCTTCCTCCTCAGCATAGTAGCGAAGATTCTCAAGAAGAAGAACCTCACCGGCCTTAAGAGCAGCAGCTTGAGCATCAGCCTTCTGACAATCATCAGCGAACTGTACAGGAACACCAAGAGCTGCGCTCACAGCAGGAACAATCTGCTTAAGAGACAACTCAGGCTTTACTTTACCTTTTGGCTTACCCATGTGTGACATGATAATCAAAGCGCCACCTTTATCCAAAATAAGTTTGAGAGTAGGCAAAGCACCCTTTATACGAGTGTCATCTGTTATTTTACCATCCTGAATAGGAACATTGAAGTCCACACGAACGATTGCCTTCTTACCTGAGAAGTCATAATCCTGAATATTCATAAGTCTTTCTGATTAAAAAATAATTATTTTTATTTTAACATTAACTTCATCTTATACTTTGAAACACACAACAACCTTAGCTAATGTGTCCAAACTGTTGGCAAAGATAGTAAAAAGTATGCTAAAAGAATTAAACGGAAGGATTTTTTTTCTTCACGTAAGAGCATAATTTCCTTATTCCACATTTTTCGCACTTGGGTGTTCTGGATTGACAAACATATCTGCCATGCAGAAGAAGCCAATGATGTGCGTCAGGTATTTTGTCCTTCGGGAAATATCGCATCAACTCTTTCTCAACAGAGAAAGGGGTAGTGCACTTATCAGATACAAGTCCAAGACGATGACTAACCCTGAATATGTGTGTATCAACAGCCATAGCAGACTTTCCCCATATAACAGCAAGTACAACATTTGCAGTCTTTCTTCCCACTCCCGGAAGTTGGACAAGCTGTTCCAACGTGTCTGGCACCTCACCGCCGAAATCACTAACCAGTCTGGAAGCCATTTTAGAAAGATGGTCAGCTTTACTATTAGGATAGCTTATGCTCTTGATATAACCGTACAATTCCTCGGGCGACGCCAAAGCCATCTCCACAGCTGAGGGAAAACGACGAAACAATTCTGGCGTTACCATATTGACACGTCTGTCTGTGCATTGTGCGGAAAGAATTACGGCGACCAACAACTGAAAAGCATTTTCGTAGTGTAACTCCGGCTTAACATCAGGCATTTCCTTCTCAAAATAATCTACAAGAATCTTATACTTTTCTTCTTTTCTCATATGCTCAATCATTATCCATATCGGCAAGCGTCATCAAAGCCACATCATACTTAAGAGGATCTTCAGCATCCCATTCCTTGAACAATGTCGTTAGTTCCACACAAGCTTTCCACGTCGGTCTTGAGTTTGAGATGAGTCCTTTTGTTTGTCTTATAACATGCACATCCATAATAGCATACAAATCCTTTTTAGACCGTGACTTCCACAATCCGATATCAGGACTTTTGTCACGAGTCATCCATCTCAGATACATGCACACACGCTTACACGCAGATTTATTCAGACTTCCGACTTTAGCTGGCCGTAACCACTCACAGATTGCCTGTATCACTTGCTCCGAACTCTTTTTATCAAAAAGCGCCTCAAGCGTTCCGTAACCTTGTATAGCATGATATATATTCTCACAGACATCTTTGAACGCATCGACATTAAGAGTACGGTAGACACATCCGTTCTTCGCGTCAGTATAAGAGCTCAAATATTGTCTACTCATAATAAAATGAGCTGGGCGCCATCTCATCTCATCTCTCAACATACGTAACGCAGTAGGACATATCACTTTTCTTGAGCCCCATGTTATCATTGCCACAAACAATGCTCCTAGTTCTATATCCAATTGATTGTCCGTATGCTCCATCAACTTATACACTACGCCGCATGGATCCACACTCAAGAATCTGTCTTTATCAAAATTCTCCTTATATACTTTATCAAGTATTTGTTTTGTAACCACAGCCATACAAATAAAGTATTAAAAACAAAAAAGGTGAGAGCACAATACACCTCTCACCATTCGCTATCTACAGAACCTATAATTCCTCACACTCCTTCAACCATAAAGAATAACTTGCGTCAGACGGCATTCTCCAGTCACCTCGCGGACTCAGACTCACACTTCCGACTTTTGGGCCGTCAGGAAGACAAGACCTCTTGAACTGCTGAGTAAAGAAACGTTTACAAAAAACTGTCAACCACTTCTTTATCTCATCCTCATTATAATTGCCGACATTCATATTCACATCCTCACCGTCATTATCATACACCTGCTCAATGAAAGCTTTCTTCGCAAGATAATATATCTTTGCCGGGCGGAAACCAAATCTAAGGAAATTATACAAGAAGAAATCATGCAACTCATATGGTCCCACCAAATCCTCAGTTTTCTGAGCTATCTCACCATTCTCATCAGCAGGAATCAGCTCTGGACTAATAGGAGTCTCAACAATATCAAGGAGAGTTGACTTAGTATCTTTGTCAACAACACTCTTAGCCACCCACGAAACGAGGTATTTCACAAGAGTCTTCGGGATACTGCAGTTAACGCCGTAATTTGACATATGATCGGCATTATACGTTGCCCATCCAAGAGCCAGCTCAGACAAATCACCAGTACCAACCACGAAACCATCGAACTGATTGGCCACGTCCATGAGAATCTGAGTTCGTTCTCGAGCTTGCGCATTCTCATAAGTCACGTCATGTATATTGATATTCTGGTCGATGTCATGAAAATGTTGGAGACAAGCGTCCTTAATACTAATCTCTTTCAGTGTAACACCAAGCGTCTCCATCAGTGACACCGAGTTATTATACGTACGACCAGTCGTACCGAATCCTGGCATAGTAATACCAATGACATCCGTTCGGTTACGTTTAAGCCTATCCATGGTTTTGACACAAACAAGCAGAGCCAGAGTAGAGTCAAGTCCTCCCGATATACCAAGCACCACGCTCTTCGCATTCGTATGCACAATGCGTTTTGCGAGTGCCTCAACTTGAATAGCGAAGATTTCCTCACATCTCTCGTCAAGAGCCTTTCCAAACGGAACGAAAGGATGCGGATTGATCCATCTTGTCAGTTCGAAATCATACTTAGGGCTCAAAGGCTGAGTATTAACCTCCAACATACAATCTGTACACATCTCATTCACCGATCTTATATTCTCCGCAAAAGAAGTGTTCATACGACGTTCAGTACGTATTCTCTCCACGTCAATTTCAGACACCACGACTTGTTCATCTAAAGAGAATCGCTTACTTGTCGCCAGCAACTTACCGTTCTCATAAATAACAGCGTTGCCAGCATACACAACATCTTGCGTAGACTCGCCGAAACCAGCGGAGGCATACACATAACCAGAGATACAACGCGCGGACTGCTGACTAAGCAAAGAATTAAGATACTCGTTTTTTCCGATTAACTCGTTCGAAGCAGACAAATTAAAAATAATCTCAGCTCCATTAAGCGCAAGTCGGCTACTTGGTGGGATAGGGGCCCACAAATCCTCGCACACCTCGATAGCGAAATTCACCTTACTTGTCTTGAATAAAATATTCCTGCTCAGGGGAACGGTCTGTGCGCACAATGTCACTTGAGTATCTGGCAACACGCTTGACGTGGCAAACCATCTCTGCTCATAAAACTCCTTATAGTTCGGCAAGAACGTCTTAGGCACCACGCCCAAAATCTTACCACTCTGTATAACTATGGCACAGTTATACAGAGACGACTGCACCTGAACAGGCATTCCCACAATAGATATGATACCCAGAGATCGTGTCACATCCAGGAGCTTAAACAAGACAGACTCCGCACTATCAAGCAATAATTGCTGTGAGAACAAGTCCTGACAGCTGTAAGAAGTGAGGCTCAACTCCGGGAAAACGATTATCTCAACGCCCTTACCCTCAGCCTGCACCACAATACTCTCTATCTGTCTCTCATTATAATCGCAATCTGCCACCCTCACTGAAGGGATGGCAGAAGCGACTTTCACAAATCCATGATTCATTATATCGTAAATTTACATTACTTCTTAATTTTCAAGGCAGCTGGCCCAGTGACGGTAGGTGTCACAGGAATAATATTGCCTTTTTTGTCAAAGGTCAACTTATCGATACACACCTCACGATGAACGCCTGGTCCTCCGAACTGACGGTCACGCAAGAAATTACGGTTAATACGGTGGTACACGATATACCACTCATCCTTTCCAGGAACCTGTATCACAGAATTATGCGCTGTTCCGTATATCCTGTTAGACGCATCCTGTCTGATAACATTATAATTATTCTCATCGATATTAATAGGACCGAGCGGTGACTTTGACGTACCGTAGCACACGTGATAGTTAGGGCTTCCAGTATCATCGACAGACCACATGAAATAGTATGTTCCCTTGCGGTAGATGACATAAGCTCCCTCACGGAAAGACCAAGTACTCAGATTACCTCCCTTAGGAGTCAGATTCACGGCAGTCTCCTTCTTTATTGACATCATGTCGTCGTTAAGCTCAGCGCCAGCCATGAATCCATTACCCCAGTAAAGATAATACTTACCAGACTTTGGATCCTGGAACACATCGACGTCGATAGCCTGTCCGCCACGAGCACCTTCAGGACGTTCAGCGTCCGTCACCATACTATTTTCCGCAGCAACGAACGGACCCACAGGACTGTCAGACACAGCCACTCCGATCTCTTTGCGGTTTGTCTTAGGATTATGCGCTGAGAAATAGAAGAAATACTTATATGCGCCCTTAACCTTACGCTCTATGATACAAGGAGCCCAAGCATTTCCTGATGCCCATTTGACCTGGTCAGACTTAACATCAAGCATTGTGCCCTCATCCTTCCAGTCCTTGAGATTGTCAGAAGAGAAGACATTAAACTTATAGCCGCCCCATCCAGGAGTGCCGTCAGTAGTACTATATATATAATACTTCTTCGTCTTATTTGAGTAAAGAACCTCCGGATCAGCGTGGAAACCAGGTAGGATAGGGTTGCCCTTCTCGCCATACTCATCAAGCAATCTCTGCTTCTCTGCTCGAGTAATAGGTATAATCGTACCATGTCTTGGAGTGAACTTTCCCTTTGTCTCTGTATTCTGGACGAACTTGAAAGTCTTCAAATCCTCAGACTTACAGAACTGATAATGTCCATTTCCGTAGCAATCATACATTACAATCCATGACTTACCGTCAATAGTCTTACATACACCGACGCCCTCTACAGATTCGTTAGTCTGATCGACATGTTCATTAATGATGTTCCACTTATCAGTCAAGTTCTTAGCGGTTGCTTGAAAGATTCCTCGTCCGGCCTCTGTCTTATAGAAAAGGTGGAACAGTCCGTCAGCTTCATTATAAACGATGTCACCGTCGATAGTAGCGTTACCAGAATCGAACAAGTATTTCGGTTCACCCTCAAGATCAGTGAAATCCTTATTAGCATACTGGTAATAAATCTTATCATAACCGCCATCAGCCGTCAACAAAGAGTAGAACACCATATATTTGCCTGCTTTACGGTCATAAATAGTCTCTGGAGCCCACACACGAGTCACGTTCTTCCATTTGTCAGTGTATCGGGTAGGGAAGTTGATGGCATGATGCTCCCAATTAATCAGGTCTTTAGATTTCATGAGCACGATACCTCGGTTGCTTGACCATCCGAGATTAGATTTCATGTCAGTCACTACCATATAGAACGTCTTGCCGTCCTCACAACGGAGAATGTGAGGATCACGCACACACTGCGTATATGCGATTGTATCACTTGAGATGACCGGATTGCCACCGTTCAGTGGAGTGAAATTATAACCGTCGTCACTGAGAGCGTAGCAAATCTGCTCGTCTTTAGGATCATTACTGTTGAAATAAGTGAAAAGGTACGAGACCATTTCATCGGGATTATCCGACTTGCTGACAGCGTTCGTATTCTGTGCGAAAGCACAGCTTAAGAAAGCGCTTAAAGCAGAAGTGAAAAAGATTCTTGAAAATGCCATAATCTATTGTAAATATATTAATTAAATCATTTTATTTATCTACTGCATTTGCACTGCAGCAAGTCAAAACCATTCATAACGAATAAATCATTTAAAATCCCCCCTGTGAACAATGTTTCGGAAGTGAAATTCCTCACCAATGTCAAGCATCCATAGAAACAACGAAATGGAAATCAAATCTTTCCTCATTAAATCTAGTCTACACATATGTTGTCTGTACGAGCGAGCCGACTTCAGGTCGAAAAATGAAGAGAACGTAACTTAATCCTATATTAAACATACGCCAATCTTGATTACAGACATCCATGTATGAAACAAGTCACATAGATTTATCAGCACTTAATTTCATATGACAAAGGTAAGGTTTTATATTATCATCTATATAGGCGCAAATTTAAGCAAATTATACGTCCAATACAAAACAGAAAAGATTTTTTTCTAATAAATAGGAGAAATAAATTATGCGAATTGAACATAACCATGATTAGAAAATTTTGTCAAGCGTGTAAAATATCTCCGAATAACCATGTGTTTACCATTATCTTGTATTAATAAAGAAAAGTATTAGAACAAATGTCTGACACAGTCAACTAGATTATTGAGAAAACAAAACGTGGTTTTTGATTTTTCAGTTTTGAGGAAACAAAAAGATGCTCCAGATGAAAAATAAAAAACCACGTGTGAAAAAAAATATAATCACTATAGAGTCATTTTTAGGATACAGCAAAATCAGAATTTACTTCTTTTTGCTGTCATCAGCCTTATCAGCCTTCTTTGTATATCTCTTGTTCAAAGCAGAAACAACCTCCATAGTTATATCATATTTATCGTCAGCATAAAGAACGTTGTCAATACCGCTTGACTTGCAAAGGATGAAATCATATCCTTTTTGCTTAGCGTAAGACTTGGCGAAGCTCTGAATGGTGTCAGTGAGTGCCTGGAACTCCTTCTGATAATCCTCCTGCAGAGATGCTGACAGACGTCCCTGTAAATCCTGGATATCCTGCTGAACCTTAGCCAGTCTTGCCTGCTCATTATTATACTGCTCCTGAGTATACTGATTGCTTTGAGCCTTACGCTGGAACTCCTGTACCTGTGCTGCGAACGACTTGCCCTTCTGTTGTACGGTAGCCTCAGCATTAGCGCGTTTCTTTGAGAACTCAGCCTCAAGATCCTTACATTTCTCGTACTGGCTTGTCAAAGTATCGATAAGTACAAAAGCGATCTTCAAATTAGACGAATTCACGTTAGCGGACTTTTTCTCCACCACAGTTTCTTCGTTTTCACCGGACTTATTATTACATGAAGTCAAAGCCATTGTAGCACACATAATCATGCCGCTAACGGCTATAAGTGTTCTTTTCATTAAATATAGTTTTTAAGTTAAAAAATCTCAAATCATTTGTCTGTCAGTTTTCGTCCTCCACACACCCCACTCACGTCCCACAAGTAACCGGAGCCTCACTCCTTAACCGCTTTAGTCATGTGACGTTGCGCGTAATCCTGACTTTGTACACATGTCACTCCCCTATCTCTCATGGCCTTACTGCTTGACACATGCGTCTTGACAAACCGTCCATTCTTCTTCAGAATGATACGTACGGAAAGAAAAGCGACACAGACCGCAATAATTAACACACAATATAAAAAAACTTTCAGCATTATTTTATAATTTTGTAAGATAAAACAGATGCAAATATAATTGTTCTTATTCACATAATTGAAACAACTTATTTTTTTTAAAATAAATTAAGATTTATGGAGCCAAAACTAGTATTCGACTATTTCAGTCAAATAAACAAGGTGCCTCGCCCATCTAAGAAAGAGGAAAAGATAATCGCTTTCCTTCAGCAATGGGCTAAAGATAATGACATAGAGTGCCATGCCGACGAGACGGGAAACCTGCTGATGAGAAAAGGAGCCACACCAGGCATGGAAAACAAAGCCACGGTGGTTCTTCAGGGACATATGGACATGGTATGTGAGAAGACCTCAGACTGCAACATCAACTTTGACACCGACCCGATAGAGACATATATCGACGGTGACTGGATGCGTGCGAAAGGCACTACCCTTGGCGCTGACGACGGAATCGGAATCGCGCTGGCTATGGCAGCCCTCACCGACAGCAAGATTGAGCATGGACCGCTTGAATGTCTCTTCACTCGCGACGAGGAGACAGGTTTGACGGGAGCGTTTGCCATCAAACCAGGATTCATGACCGGCAAATACCTCATAAACCTCGACTCAGAGGACGAGGGTGAGATTTTCATCGGATGTGCGGGTGGAGCAAACACTGAGGCCACACTTGACGTGGAGACTGAAGACTTGCCAGCCAATTATTTCCCTGTGCGTCTGTCTATCGACAAACTTCGCGGCGGACACTCCGGTGACGACATAAACAAACACAGACCGAACGCCATAAAGCTGCTCGTCCGCTTCCTTGATCAGGCAAGAGAGAAGTACGACATCCGCTTGACCGACATTCAGGGTGGCAACCTTCACAACGCTATCCCAAGACAGGCTGAGGCGGTGATCGCCGTACCTTTCAAGGACAAAGAGAACATACGTGTTGACTTCAACGTCTTCTCAAGGGAGATTGAGGAGGAGTACCACGATGAGGCGTCGATGACCACACACATGGAAAGCGAGGAAGCCTCCAGCTGCATACGCAAAGACATCGCCGACAAGTTAATCATGGCTCTCAACGCCGTGGACAACGGCGTCTATGAGATGAGCATCGACCTGCCGGGGCTCGTGGAGACAAGCAGCAACCTTGCCAGCGTACATCTGGAAGGCGACAAGGTGCGTCTCGTGACGAGTCAACGCTCAAGCATCGACAGTCAGCGCAAAGCGTTGTCCGCGTCAGTCAGCTCAGCACTCCGACTCGCAGGGTTCGTCACAAAGACCGCTGACGGCTATCCTGGCTGGAAACCTAACGCAGAGTCAAAATTGCTGAAGATAGCGGTAGACAGTTACAAGAGACTGTTCGGCAAAGAGCCAAAGGTCAAAGCCATACACGCCGGACTGGAATGCGGACTGTTCAGCGAGAAATACCCTGGCATGGACATGATAAGCTTCGGTCCGACACTGAGAGGAGTACACTCTCCTGACGAGTGTCTGCTCATCCCTACTGTGGACATGGTGTGGAAACACATAACAGCGATACTCAAAGACATCCCGGAAGATTAATTTGACAAGTTTTCTCAATTTATGACATCAAAAAAAAAAACTCACGTCACTTTCTTGTCAGGTTTTTGAGATTACTACATAATTTATTCATAACTTTGTCGGCAATTACATCAATAAGCATCTAATTTATGAGTGAAAGTAGACCTTTCAAGGTTTTTTCTGGTACAAAGTCAAGATATCTGGCAGAGCGTATCTGCCAGAGTCTTGGATGTCCACTCGGCAATATGATTATTACTCATTTTGCCGATGGTGAGTTTGGAGTGTCATTCGAGGAGAGTATCCGTGGTCAAGATGTGTTCCTCGTTCAGTCCACATTCCCTAATAGTGATAACCTTATGGAGTTACTGTTAATGATTGATGCGGCGAAAAGAGCTTCTGCGGCAAGCATCATCGCAGTCATCCCGTATTTCGGTTGGGCGCGTCAGGACCGCAAAGACAAACCAAGAGTGAGCATCGGTGCGAAACTCGTAGCCGACTTGCTGAGCGTAGCGGGCATTGACCGTCTTATTACTATGGATTTACATGCTGACCAGATCCAGGGTTTCTTCAATGTGCCTGTAGACCACCTTTACGGCTCATTGGTGACATTGCCTTACATAGAGTCTCTTCAGCTCAAGGATCTCGTAATTGCCACACCAGACGTCGGCGGTTCAAAGCGCGCCGCCCTGTTCTCAAAGAAACTGGGATGTCCGCTCGTCTTATGTAACAAGACAAGAGCTCGCGCCAACGTAGTGAGCACCATCCAAATTATCGGTGACGTCAAAGGCAAGAACGTGGTTCTCGTCGATGACATGGTGGACACCGCAGGCACAATCACATGTGCTGCCGACGAGATGATGAAAGCCGGCGCCAAAAGCGTAAGAGCTGTGGCCAGCCACTGTGTGATGAGCGACCCTGCAAGCGACAGAGTAACGTCATCATGCCTTGAGGAAATCGTGTTCACTGACAGTATTCCTTACGCACACAAGTGCTCTAAGGTCAGACAGCTCTCTGTTGCGGACATGTTCGCAAAAGCCATCAAGTGCGTAAGCACTAAGTCATCTGTGAGCGACGCGTTCGACTTCTTTTAATCACAACAAGAAGACATAACACTTACATATTAGCAAAAAAGAGGAATGGAACCTACCATTCCTCTTTTTTCGTATATATCCAACCTTGCTCTCAAACACAAAGGAATGTTTCCAGAGAAAGACATCCCAATTCTCAATGCATGTTATAGACATCTGACGATTGTACATCTCTGGATTTCCGGCTCTGCTAATCGCCTTTTCCACACATTAAACCACCATATCACCACACGTTATCAGTCTAAGTCCCGATGAGATTTCATATATGTTTCTTGTCAAACAAAAATTGCGAACAAACGTGCAATTCGTATTATTCACTTTCATTTATGACGTATTGCTTACTATTTTATCAAATAAAATACACTCAATTCTTAATATTAACACACATTTCTCAAATGTTAAAAACCGGTTTTAACAGTTTTAACAGCCTGCGTTTTTCCGCCACAAAGACAGTCTCAACACTCTTTTCTTTTGAAGGTCACGAATGGCAAAAAAAAATAAGATTTTAAAGCAATCATTAGAAAAACATGGAATTTTAGCTGGCGTGTGAACATACGATGAAGTGACGAATATTTTGTCTCTAAGACCACCACACTTCAAACAGCAGTACGCACACCTGAAAGGCACCTGACACACACATAACGAGAAGGTGGAAAAACGAACAATCTGAGGCATCACAAAATTTCCCATGCCTATTTTTTGATAAAAACAGGCTAACTTACTGACAATCTGAAAACAAGGAGTTAAAAAAAACTCAAGTCTCTTTTTTGAAATTCATAGGTTAGGATATACACAACAAACAGGTCTGCAGTTTCAAAAATCCTAACCTGAACTTTTCAATGTCCTAACCTAAGATTTTCAGACGCCGAATAAGCTATGGCAAATCTTCAGAATCCATTTTTTCACTGACAGACATCAACGGTAAAAAGAGAAGTTTCGGACAACAAATAAATACGAAAAATTGCACAGTCATTTAACTGTTTTATCTCATTGAAAGACAAGCATTCATATCATCCAATTCAGTCCAAGAACGACATTAGTCCTGTCACGCCAATCAGCATTCTTGACCATAAAATCATGTATCCAAGAAACAATGCGTTCCAAACACATCATTATATGTATCAACTTAATTGTGTTTTTGGCGAGACATACAGCAAAGTACAAAAATAATGGATGCGACATTATCAGCCGCATCCATCTTACAAGTTATCGTCAGAGCAATTCAGTTAAGCACGTTCCTCACATACGTCTTGACACCATCAATCACATATATTCCAGAGTTGCGCACACTGCTCACCTTCTCTCCCTTAAGAGTGAAAATCCCCTTGTCCGCACTTCTCTCCCCTTCTCTCAGGCCTCCGACAGACAAAGCCTCCGGATCCTCCTCGTCTTCGCCGAGAAACGTCAAAGTGAAATTGTCGAAAATAGCCCAGTCATTAGTTATCGTCGCAGTTTTCTTCACACCCAGTCTCAACACTCCGTCCTCTCCCACTCTACACACAAGAGAATTGTTATACAGTCCCTTTCTGAAGTAAGTGTAGGTCTGCTCCATAGTATTAGGCACATAGCCATAACTTCCAGCCTGCACGCCCACTGCGCCAGCCTTACCGGCGCCATCTATGATGCTCACGAGCGCCACCACGGAGTCATTTCCGTACAATGTCACGTTAAGCTTCTCCGTACCCGCTTTATGTGCGCTTGCCGCATTCGAGTAAGAGCCAGCCCTATAGAAACCCTGACATGTCAACTGGTACAATCCCTTAGGCAGTCCTGTGACAATCTGGTACACGTCAAATGTCGTGTTATACTTCTCTGCGCAATTAAAATTCACTGTAGGATTACCATTCCATCCATAATTGCTGTTGCCGTCAAATGACGGGTTCTTTATATATCCAGTGTAGTCCGCATTATTCACGACAGGAAGTGTAACCAGCTCTTCCGTAAGCGCTCCATTGTTCAGGCTAACCAACACAGTAGTGTTAGCCGATATCTCAACATACTTAGTCACCACAGCGTCCTTAGAACTGATAGTGACTCTCACAGTCTCGTCCTTTTGTGCAGTCACATAGACTGAAGATTCATTACACAGCTGCGCCACGACGTCTGTAGCTTCGATGAACACTCTCAACGGCTGCGCCACAGAATGGTTCTGCTGAAGGCTAAAGGATACGGACGCTTTGCTGTCAGTAACAGTCGTAGGCTCATAGAAGACAGGCGCCGCGTTATTATACTCAAGACCGGAAACCACTGCATCCGCCTCGCCCTTGAAATTGCTTATCAAGACATAGCTCACTCCCTCATCAGGCACGATCACTCCGTTCCATCCAGCGGGGAGCAAAGCGGCGAGAGACTTCATGCCAGAGGCGTAGGCTGCAGTCTTCTCAGCGTCCACAAGACTGTAATAACACAGTCTGTGCATATCAACCACGTCACCACTCTTCACAGTGCGGCTCTCATCGTCGTACATCGGATACAGCTTAGACGTATATATGGAGTTGTTTGCGCCGCGGTCGCCAAAGGCTATCTTCTTACCTCCGTCACTGACGACGCCAAGCTCATTGTCCACGTTAACCCAGTCTGATGTCAGAGTCGTGAACGTCGTTCCATCGAGCTGCTTATGACTAATCTTCACATTTCCCTCGCTATCAGCGACACCATAATATAATGTACGCTTTAGTCTCATGAACTCATCCGTTGACACAGCCAGCAATCCTGTCTTGTCTGTCGTGACCTTTCCGGAAGCCAAAGCTGTGACATAGTCAATATACACAAGAGCGTTGGTCGGAGTGGAATAAATAGCAAATCGTCTGTTCAGTGACGCATCATTAGTGTTCAGCTCACCGTTCATGACATAAGCGTTTCCGTCGAGCTCATATATACCGGACACGACTGGCGTGGCGTTTGTGGACTTACCATTGACATCATACCATCCCAGCAAGTTACCCGTATTGTTCGCTCTGTAAGGCACTACAATCTTATTCTTGTCAGGTGAGTTCGCGGCGAAATAACCGGTGTAACTGCCCAATCCCGTGCTCCAGGAGAAACATGTGAATCGGTAATCGGACGATGCCCTGACTATGTTCTGACAAGGAATCAACCTTGCCTCAGAGTACTTTTTGTTGAAGTCATCCCATGATGTCGGTGTCATGTCATTAGTAGGCATAGCCTCATGCATGAGATACGTCATCATGACTCTGTGAGCCTCGACGCCCATTCGTCTAGCTCCCACGTCAGCCCGCAACAGCCATGAACCGTCCGACGTGGTTTTCTGTCTTGCCTTTATGTACTTATACGCCATATTCTCGAGAATCAAGGCATTAGAATCTCTCAGGAAACAAGCCATGGTGGAGTAAGAGGTGATCTGGTCATAAAGAAAGAGCGACCAGTCGTTGCCGTTAGGCATTGCCAACTCTCCGTCTGCCAGGGCAAGCCAGTTAAGGATAGAGTCCTGTACCTCCTGGTTATGATGCATGAGGGTATTTGTCTTCCACTTCTCAGTACCAGTCAGTCCAGTCTGGAACATCTTAAGCGCGAGAGCAGCCTCTCCCAGCTCCTGCTGAACCACATTTTGATATGAGGTGTGGAACAAGTTGTGATTTTGAAGACTGAAGTCATCGTACAAATTACGTCCCTTATAAAGGTCGGCCACCGACTTGTTATCATACCATTCATCCACTGCCTCACTATTATATATGTCATTTGGATGAGAATATGAGTTGACAGACATCTCTCGCATTCTGGCGAACCATTTGTCAGCGAGAGCGTCATCAGGAAACAGCCCCAAGGTGGCGGCTAAGACATCTGCCTCCCAACCGTTCTCCTCCGCTTTCGTGTCTCCCTCGTAACCGGTAGGTATTGAACGGTTCAGCTCATAATTACATTCTGCCTTGAGAAGCTTCTCGATATATCCCTTTTGCTGAGACGACAACTTATCCCACTGGAAATATGCGGAATACGCGACTGACATAGCCCACAGGCTTGACTCCCACGTATAATCTGACGTCGACGTTGAGCCCCAGTAATTATTTCCCTTACATACCTTCAGTTTATTCGCCTTATGTGTTGAGTAAGCGAAGACAAGCGATTTCATCGCCAAATCCTCCAGTTTATCATACGTGACGCCTGACGGCAGCTCCACACCAGCCGGCTTAGCATACTTAACCAGAAAGGCACAAATCATGGAGAGGTCCGCGTTCGGACGCACGCCTTTCTCGTTGTTAGCGCCAGAGTCTTCTCCGTTGAAATATCCGCACGCCTCACTGATGCTGTTAGGCGCTGCACACTCATACCAATCGCTCACCATATAAAGGGAGAAGTCCGCCAACATCTGGAGCAGGTCTCTCTTCATATCCTCCTCAGACACGAAATCACTGTTGATGACGCCTTCCGTATATGAAGTCACAGCTTCCTCTGTCGGGTCCTCAGGCTCAGCGTAATCGTCTGGCAAACGGTAAAGTCTGAAATTGTCCAGCAATATCGATGCGCCGGAGGCATTTATGAAATTCACGTCAACACCTAAACTGACCGACGTGGTCTGAGTCAACTCAAACATCACAGAGGTCGTGGTCCACGCTGAAGGCATGGCAGACTGGAACGTCAACGAGGTCTTTTCACCCGCAGCTGTCAGATACGCAGTGTGGGAAGATGCGGACACACACTTGTTGTCAACCGTAAGCCTATATTTTCCAGCAGGTAAGCTAACCACCTGTTTAAGAGATGCGGAGGCGTTATTCCACGCATATCGGATGTAATACATCTGACTTCCGTCAGACGGTGCGCCAGGAGCACCGAAATTATTATCCGTGACGGTTGTCTCCTTTGTCATTATATCGCTCACACCGTATGTGCCGGACAACGTCCAGCCAGTGAGAGACATGGCGACATAGGCGCCTGTCCTGACTCCATCAGCGGCCAGAGTACTAACATTATCAGACTCGAACGAAGGATTCGCAAGATATTCAGACGTGATATCCTGCTCGCTTGAATCATCGTCGTCTTCCATAACAAAGTCTTCTCCGGTCACGTCGTCACCTGACGGGGTCAGCTGGCTCATCAGGAAAGACGATGAAGCCACCGCACATGTAGTCATGGCGGCAGCGGCAATAAAGAAGTAATGTCTTTTCATCAAATAAATCTTTAATTATTGTAACTTAATTCCTTTTTCTGAAATGATTATCCCACTCCTGGAACAACAGACACCCGCTTACGCGGAAAACGAATATTTCTTTTAAAGAATTTATGCAAAAATAATCAAATCTTTTATAAACATTCTAAAAAAAAACAGTTTTCGTCAAGAATGAACTTACATGTGGAAAATATAAACTATCTTTGTGAATGATTTGACATGATTTAACATGAACTAAAAAAATGAAAAGAATTCATATCGCACTTGTTGCAATGTGCTTGGCGCTGAACGCAAACGCACAAAACATTGATGACATATTTACAAAATCAATAGAGAACAAGCAGCCGTCTCACGTTAAAGGAGAAATTCCAGTAGTAGATGGTAAGGTGGTTTTAACCAAGACTTTACACATTCCAGGAAGATCTCGTGATGAGCTCTACGCCATATTGGGCAACTACGTGGAGAGACGTTACGAGCCGACAATGGAAAGAGGCATATGGCAGAATGATAATTTCTTTAAGAACACGGAATTCTCAAATGTAAAAACCGCCGACAGAGGAAAGGGTGAGATTATCTGCCAAGGAGCTGAGGAGCTGGTGTTCAAACAGGCGACACTCGTGAAAGACTGGACTGAGGTGTATTACAAAGCGGTGTTCGACGTGACTGACGAGAATATCACAATGACTCTCAGCAATATATTCTACATATATAAGGCGGCTGACGGCAGCAAACTGACGGCCGAAGAGTGGATTACGGACGACGCCGTGTTCACCAAAAGAGGCAAAATACGAACACGACCGGCGAAATTCAGAGCGAAAACTCTCAAATTGATGGACGGCATCATTGATGATCTTACTACAATCACACAAAAATAAAAACAGCAGAAAGTGACACAAGAGGAAATCGACAAAGCTATCGCCGAGGCGATGGCCGACAGCAAAAAACAAAGCAAATGGCACAGACCGGAACGTAAGTTCATGAGCCCTGAACGCATCGCACAGACAAGAAGAGCACTGAATATGATTTTCATGCTGGGTGCGGTGGCTTGCCTTATCGTGTATTTTGCCTTCCCAGATAATAAAGCGTTGTTTTTTAGCATCGGATTTGGTGCTATAATACTAAAGATTGTGGAGTTCGTGCTCCGTTTCATGTTCTGAATGACGATAAACAGATTTATAACATTATCTATAATGTGCGTTGTGTTTTCATCTCAAATGAATGCGCAACGCATTGTTGGTGAGTTAGAGACAAACTCCGACGGCACAATGATGCAGAGCGGAGACTCTACAAGTAACGGAAAAAAGAAAGAAAAGAAGCTCGTCCCTAACGACGTCAGAGCTTGGACTGTTGACGACATATACGGCAACACCTCTCCTACATATGTCGACACACTGACGGCATTGTTCACAAATGACAATCTCGCAGAGGGACGTACCGGACACTACAACTCTCTATCTAACCTCGGTTCCCCGCGCATCTCACGCATATTTATGGAAAGAGACGAGACTCCTCAATTCATATTCACTCAGCCATACGACCAATTCTACGTTAGTCCGGACAAACTGAGATTTTACAACACGAAGTCTCCTTTCATGAACATCACGTATAATTTCTGCGGAACTAAGCAGACCGGTGATGACCACGTGAAAATCATATACACTAATAATGTCGGCAAAAAACTGAATTTCGGAGGTATCTTCGATTACATGTACGGACAGGGATTCTACGACAACCAAAGCACATCGTTCATGAACGCATCGTTCTGGACAAGCTACATAAGTGACAAATATGATTTTCACTTCAGCTATCAACATAACTTCATGAAAGAGGCTGAAAGCGGAGGTATCATCGACGAACGAGACATAACAAACCCGGAAGAGCAAACATACACCTACGCAACTAACGACATTCCTGTTTACCTCAACGATACTTGGAACAGACAGGAACACGATGTGCTGTTCTTCAACCACCACTACAACTTAGGATTCTATCATAAAGAATATAAGGATTCTATATACAACGACAGCACTAAAACAGCATACCTGGACAGCACTAAGTACACATCGCATTTTGTACCTGTGGCAAGATTGTTCCACACTCTCAAAATGCAGAACATGAAAAGATATTATAAGGCGTACGAGGAGACGGACGGATACCACACATACACGTATCTGCCGGGAGACTCGACAAACGACCGGACGAAAAACCTTAGCATAAAGAATATCTTCGGTCTGTCACTGTGTGAGGGATTCAACAAATGGGCAGCATTCGGTATTAATGCCTACATCGGATATGAGTACAGACATTTTACTCTTACCGACAATACGGTCCCATACACAACTTTTCCTTATTACTCAACTTACACACACAAATATAAGGAACATAATGTTTTTGCCGGAGGACAAATCATAAGGAAACAGGGAAAGACTTTTCATTATAATGTTGACGCCGAGTTCTCAATCGGAGGAGAAGATATAGGCTCCTTCGAGATTAACGGACACGGAGAAGTCAACGTGCCGGTTTTCGGCGATACTGCACAGTTGGCAATAAACGCATACATAAAGAACACCAACCCTAGCTTCTATTATCGACACTACCATAGCAAACACGCATGGTGGGACAAGGAGACTGACAAGGAGTTCAGACAGAGAGTGGAAGGTGTGTTGACTATTCCACATACTGACACTAAGATAAAAGTCGGATTTGAGAACATAAAGAACTACGCCTACTTCGAGAACAACGGAGCGGTTTTGTCTCAAGACACTATCAGTAACAATGTAATGTCAAGACAATACAATGGTACAATACAGATAGTAAGCGCCACACTTGAGCAAAACCTCAAGCTCGGTATACTGCACTTCGACAACGAGCTGACATACCAATCCACATCTAACAAAAGGATATTGCCACTCCCCACGTTGTCAACGTATCATAACTTGTATATACAGTTCCTAATCTCCAAGGTGTTGAGAACACAGATAGGTGCCGACATGAAATACTTCACAGAGTATTATGCACCAGCCTATTCGCCAGTAATCGGAATGTACACAATACAGAACGAGAATAACTATGTGAATATTGGTAACTACCCTCTTATAAGCGTATATGCCAATTTCGCTCTCAAACGTTCACGTTTTTACATTCAGTATTACCATGCTAATCAAGGCACTGGCAGATATTTCTGGTCACCAGGCTATCCTATGAATCCTGCGACACTTAGATTCGGTATCAGCTGGAACTTCTACGATTAAAAGGCAGGATGGACACTGAGTCAATCTTGGATGTCCACCTCCAACCCGTCATACGCTATATGTATATCCTCCGGCAGTTTGGCTTCCTCAACGGAATGTAACGAGATGTCATGTGACAAATGTATGATATATGTGTGTTTCGCATGTATGCGCTCTGAGAACATAACAGCGTCATCAATTGTCTGATGGCTGCCATGTTCCTTATGACGTAGGCCGTTTATGACTAACGTGTCCACATCATCAAGGTATGGCAACTCCGACTCTGCTATCGTCTTCATGTCTGTTATATAAGCCAAACGTCCTATCCTGAATCCAAGAATGGGAAGCTTTCCGTGCATCACACGCAACGGCGTTATCTTCACACCATCAACATCAAAAGGAACATGGGGAGATATTCGTAACATATTTATGGCTGGCACACCTGGATAACGTTTTTCTTTCGGAGTAAAACAATAAGGTATACGTTCCTCCAAATGGGTGGCACAAAAATCTTCTGCGTAAACATTCACGTCGCCAAATTTGCAATAAGGACGCAAATCATCCAGACCTCCGACATGATCATAATGCTCGTGTGATATAAGTACGGCGTCCAACTTTCTGAAAGGGACCTGAAGCATCTGCTGACGAAAATCCGGCCCACAGTCTAATAGTATGTTCTTATCATCAACCTCCAAAAGTGCAGATGTCCTAAGTCTCTTATCATGACTATCTTTGCTGGTACATACTGGACATGTACAACCAATGAATGGTACTCCACACGAAGTACCCGTACCCAGAAAACGTAATCTCATACACTATATTTTATTACCTGACAACCATTTATACACTTCTGGTTGATTTTTACTTAAATATTGCTTCAGATATAATTCACTTCAGTAAGCATGTCAATCCCAAATTTGTCTTTGACAGATTTTCTTACGGCTTCCGCAATAGCGATAATCTCTCCACTTGTAGCGCCACCCTTATTGACAATAACAAGTGCCTGTTTATCATGAACTGCGGCATTACCTAAAGACTTACCTTTCCACCCACACTGCTCTATCATCCATCCCGCAGGGATTTTCACACCTCCATCCACTTCAAAAAACGGCATGTCAGGATAGGCCGCCTTCAGAGACTGGAACAAACTGCTGTCAACTACTGGGTTCATGAAAAAACTACCCGCATTCCCCATCACTTCCGGGTCTGGTAGTTTTTCTTTTCTAATCTCTACAATAACATCACGAACTTCCTTCAACGTGACAGATGAAGCATCATTGATTTTTGAGAGAATGTTTCCATAGCTCAACTTAAGTGAAGGAATCTTACTTAACCTGTAAGTGACATAAACTACTGCGTACTCTCCTTTCAAACGCTCCTTAAACACACTTCGTCTGTATCCATATTCACATTCCTTTCTCGAGAATACACGTTCCTTTCCATCAGATATAGCAATTGTTTCAACAACGTCTATAACATCTTTAACTTCAACTCCATACGCACCAATATTCTGGACTGCAGAAGCGCCGACTTCACCTGGAATCAAGGAAAGATTCTCCACTCCATAATAGCCATGTGACACACAATATCTTACGAAGTCATCCCATACTACACCAGCCCCGACACGCAACAACACGTTTTCATCACTTTCTCCCACACACTCTATGGTAGTTATATTGGAATGTAAGATTGTACCTTCAAAATCACCAGTAAACAGCAAATTACTGCCTGCACCAATATGCAGAATACTATCACCGGATGGTATACAAGCTATCACTTTCCTTAGCTCATCAACACTACTATATTCAAAAAAACGCTTGGCAGAAACATTCATGCCAAACGTGTTATGTCTTAACAAACTGTAATTCTCCATCTTGTCAGTTCTCTATTTCTATAAGTTTCCATTTTCCACCTGTCTTGTCAAACCTGAAATTCATCAGTAAGCCATTACTAACACCTTTCATCAACACATTCTTCCTGTTTTGACTAATACAGGTCTGTCCATAGTTGATATTAACCAATGTCTCATTCACTATTGGCATATCTGATTGCATCTTGAACCACTCATCAACAGTTATCTCATCAGTCTCAGACATATCCTCCCCGTCCTCAGAAGTAATTACAAACTTAAGGGGCTCAACGATACTCTCAGACTGGAACACAGAGTCTGTGACAAACTGCGAATAAAAATGCAGGAAAGAACCATTTGGCGTTTTCTTAGTCTCATCCTTGCCAATGTCCGTCAACATCCACTTACCATTTATTCTGTGAAAATTGAACCTCTCTATATACTCGTCTTTCAAATATACCCACTCAACACTCACCTCACTAATACTTGTGTCCTTTTGAAGCTCCATATCACCCTCCCGCTCATAAATCACAGAATAAAACTCTTGAGCCTTAAATCTGTTGTATTTATGCCAGTCCTCATTAGTAAGCACGAACTCCGCATTACCATCTTTCACCTTCAACGGGAAAGAAATCCTTTGATTCTGGTATCTAGTGTCAGCAACAAAGTTGAAAAAGAAATCATCAAACAGCTCATCTGCGGCAACAGGCGGAGCAACCTCCTCAAAAAGATGAAGAGTGTCTTCCACTGCGACCAAAGAATCGGCTGCTTCTTCCTCCGCAGCCTCAGTATTATTATTACCTTTATTACTACAAGAACAAAGGACAACACACGCAATCAGTGTAGTTGTAAGAATTTTAGCAACCATTTTAGTCCACCATAGGTTTTTATACCATAAATCAACGCTCAAAACCGGTATTTTCGACAAATTTAGCCTTTAATTTTAAATCTTATGTATTTATCAAGCTAAAAACTGCTATATTTGTGGAAAATATAAAAAAAGAACTATAATTTTATAGATTTTATGTTAGAAAAGATAAAAGATATGCTTGCCGAAGTGGAGGCTCTGCAAGCAAAGAATGCGGAGGAGATAGAGAGTCTTCGTATCAAGTATCTTAGCAAGAAGGGACTGATAACATCATTGATGGCTGACTTCCGTAATGTCCCAGCAGAACAGAAGAAAGAAGTCGGAATGAAAATAAATGAGCTAAAGAACAGAGCTCTGGAGAAGATTAATGAATTACGTGAGACATTTGGAACCGACGATAAAGACGAGTGTATTATAGACATCACACGTACCGCCTACCCTGTAGCGCTCGGCACACGTCATCCGCTATCTATCGTCAAAAATGAAATCATAGACATTTTCGCCAGACTTGGATTCTCCCTTGCAGAAGGACCTGAGGTGGAGGATGACTGGCACGTGTTCTCTTCTATGAATTTTGCTGAAGACCACCCAGCACGTGACATGCAAGACACCTTCTTTGTGGAGGCTCATCCAGATATCATTCTGCGTACTCATACAAGCTCAGTACAGAGCCGAGTCATGGAAAAACAGCAGCCGCCAGTGCGCATCATCTGTCCAGGACGAGTATACCGCAATGAGGCGGTCAGCGCAAGAGCACACTGTTTCTTTCACCAGGTCGAAGGCTTATATGTGGATGAGGACGTTAGCTTCACAGATTTGAAACAAGTATTGCTGTTGTTCGCAAGGGAAATGTTCGGCGAAGACACACAGATACGTCTCAGACCAAGCTACTTCCCATTTACAGAGCCAAGTGCCGAAATGGATGTCAGCTGCACCTTGTGTAAAGGACAGGGATGCTCAATGTGTAAAGGAAGCGGATGGCTCGAGATTCTTGGCTGCGGCATGGTACACCCTAACGTCCTTGAACTTAACGGGATCGACTCAACAAAATATAAAGGTTATGCTTTCGGTATGGGTATTGAACGTATTGCAAACCTTAAATACCAAGTTAAAGACTTACGTATGTTCTCTGAGAATGACGTGAGATTCCTTAAGGAGTTCGAGGCTGCTAATTAAAACGTATTCGAAAGAGAAATTAAAGTTTTTAATTTCTCTTTCGACTTAAATATCAGACACCACACAACATCCCTCTAAACAACAAACCGAGACACATATAGTGGAGACACGCAACATAACAATTCTATTCACCACTGACATACACGGAAACTATTTTCCGTATGATTTCAGACATGAACGATGGGGAAAAGGAAGCCTCCAACGTGTACACGGCTTTGTTGCACAGAAATGCAAACAGAATCCTGTAGGAACGATTTTAATAGACGGTGGTGACATAATTCAGGGGGAACCAACATCATATTTCTTCAACTATGTCCATGACAACAACAGGCATCGTGTGGCAGACATGATGAACTTTATCGGTTATGACGTTGGGGTCATGGGGAATCACGACATTGAGACAGGCCATGATGTGTTCGACAGATTTGTCGGTGACTGCAATTTTCCAATTCTCGGAGCAAATGCTATTGACAACGAGACGGGATTCCCGTACTTCGAGCCTTATACAATAATAAAGAGGAGCGGCATAAAAATTGCGGTGTTAGGATTCATCACCCCGGCCATACCACACTGGATTCCGAAATCCGTGTGGGAGGACATGCATTTTGAGGATATCACCGAAAGTGCGAAAAAATGGATAGCACATATAAAGGAGGTGGAGGAGCCTGATTATATCATCGGCATACTTCACTCTGGTATGGACGAGGGCATCAACACTCCTGAATACAAAGAGAACGCCACACGGGAAACCGCCATGAATGTGGATGGTTTTGACTTGATACTTTACGGGCACGATCACTCAAGCAACATTGAGGAAGTGGAGAGTCTGTCAGGTAAAAACATACTATGCGTCAATCCTGGATGTTACGCAAACACAATCGCAGAGATTAACCTTACATTCAAGATCAGAAAAGACGGCAAAGTAGCAGAGAGCAGCAGTGAGTGTCAACTGCATTACATAGGCACGTTGAACAACTCACAAGTGTCTGAGTTCAAACGGCAGTTTAGACTTGACTTCAAGAAAGTGAGAGAATTCTCATCTGAAAAAATAGGTAAGTTCACAAACAGTGTGAACGTGGCTGATGCGTACTTCGGCTCATCTGCATATATCGACCTGATTCAAGAACTTCAGCTGCATACGTCTAAAGCCGACATATCGTTCGCAGCTCCACTATTCTTTAATGCGACAATAGAAGCAGGAGACATTAAGGTAAACAACCTGTTTGATTTGTACAGGTTCGAAGATCACCTTTACACACTCCTACTAAAAGGTTCGGAAATAAAGAGTTATCTGGAGATGAGTTATGACTGCTGGACAAATCAGATGAAAGACGAAAACGATGATTTCCTACTTATTGGACCAATGAAAAACAATCCATCCAGAATGGGTTTCAAAAACTTCATATTCAACTTTGATTCCGCAGCCGGCATAAGATATGAGGTTGACGTGAGAAAACCAAAAGGAGAAAAAGTCAATATCATATCATTAGAAAACGGAGAGCCTTTCGATTATGGCAAATACTATAAGGTGGCTATGACCGCATACAGATCTAACGGCGGAGGAGAGCTTTTGACAAAAGGTGCAGGATTGAGTAGAGATGATATCATGAAGAGAATCATAACGCATACCGAAATGGATGTCAGATACTATCTCATGCAGTACATCAAGGAAAAAGTAATTATCACTCCCAAAGCCCACAACCACTGGAAATTCATTCCTGAAAACTGGGTTAGCAAGGCTGCAGCCAGAGAAAGAGTCTTGTTATTCGGAAAAAACGAATAATAGACTATTCATGCGTTGACTATTACTCCATTATCACTATCCATCTCCGTTTTTTTGGAAATCATAATACCACCAATAAGTATCCCCGTACTCTCTTCGTGTCTTATTCCTACGTTTCGTTGAATCAAGACTCTCAGCCTTCAAAAGTTTATACGCCTTAAATCTGTCACGTATCTCATTGTCAATAATGTACAAAGAATCGCCTTTCATCTCTGACATTAACAACAACGCCTCTTGATACGCACGAGGCACTCTACACGTGTCACACTCATACAAATCAAAGAACTTAGAATAAAACTCATCCAAACTTTTTTCCAAGAGCAAATAGCACAAATAATAATCAATCGCCATAGGTGTCGTTAACGAGTCATTGTACACTATCAACTCCAAATGCCGTTTTGTAGTTTTCACAGTTTTTCCACACACAGCACCAATTTGTGCGCACATATCATCCACCCTAAGTCTATAGAGTGGCGACTTCTCGTCAAAAACATCCAACAAACCATCGACACCATAATATTGAGGATATGAGAACATGCGTTCAGGCAACATATTCTCCTTAGCCAATGCATACATTCTTATCTGAGAAAGTCTTTTGCTTGATTTCAACGAACGATTTCCCACTTCAGCTGCGGCAGCGTAATCATGCTCGGTGACAAGTCTCTCCGCTTTCAACTCATAATGATAAACGTCCGTATTTGCCGTTACACTTCCTATTATGAGAAATAACACAAGCAAAATTATATGATTAGAATACAAGACCACAGAAACATTCTGCTCATGACTAATCTTATTCTCAAAAAAATGTTTTTTAACAAGAACAAGCGTTAAGAAATACAACACCACCGACATTGGAGCAATCCATATCCATGCGCCAAAAGAAAACTCCATTATCGTGTTTCTGTTGATGTCCGCAAGCATGGTCAACATCAACGCCGGCACGAAATAACTCAAAGCATAAATCTTTTGTGGAAAGAAAACGATTCTTGTTATCACCCACTGTGTCAACTGCAACACGACAGCTATGACACAAGCGCTCACAACAGGATTATACGTCGTAAGTCCATGCGAATAAACGAATTGTGCCTCGTTCAACACCTCTCCGTGTATACAAAAAATGTACACGAAGCAAAAAAGCATAAAGAAGATGCCACAGGAATACTTCACTACCCCTGCGACATCACCATGTATCTCAGAATTATTTCTCATTTATTTATCTTTTTCTTTACAAAGGACCAAAGCGGTACGAGCAGGAACATACAGCTTCAGCCAGCCTTTCTTGTCCTTCTCGTAGATAGGGTCATAATTAGTGAAATGTCTTATTGAGTCATCATTAAGACCATGTCCACCAAATTTCACGTCGTCAGTATTGAGTACCACGTCATATCCGCCCTGAGGTACAATAAAACCATAGTCAGTATACGAGCGGTTCGGACTAAAATTGAAGACGAACAACAAGTCGCCGCGTGTATATGCCAAAATTTGATCACCATCATTATGCCAAATCTCCTGAACCGGTGTCTTATTAAAATCCTTTTCAGACTTTATGACAGATAGCATGAAACGGTCGAAATCGCCCAGATAATGGTAGCATAGTTCCTGGTTGTCGACGAGGTTCCATTGACGTCGAGCATATTTGTGGCTCCATCCATTCCCTTCTCGAGGGAAATCTATCCATTCAGGATGTCCCCACTCATTACCCATGAAATTAAGGTAGGCTCCATTCATTGTTGTCGCCGTAACCAGTCTAATCATCTTATGCAAAGCAATTCCTCTCTCCGCCATGTAGTTCTCATCCCCCTTCTTGAAATGCCAATACATATCCGCATCGACCAGTCTGAAGATTACAGTTTTGTCACCCACCAGTGCCTGGTCATGACTCTCCGCGTAAGTGACCGTATGTTCATCTGCTCTGCGGTTCGTTAATTCCCACAATATTGACGATGGTTTCCAATCCTCATCCTTCAATTCCTTCATCGTCTTAATCCAGAAATCAGGGACATTCATCTGCATCCTATAGTCGAAGCCATAACCTCCATCCTCAAATGGAGCAGCCAATCCAGGCATACCAGACACCTCCTCCGCAATCGTGATAGCATTCGGATTGACCTGATGGATCAAGACATTCGCCAATGTAAGATAACATATAGCCTCATCATCCTGATGTCCGTTATAATAATCTCCATATCCTCCGAAAGACTCGCCCAATCCGTGGCTATAGTACAACATTGACGTCACTCCATCAAAACGGAATCCGTCAAAACGATACTCCTCGAGCCAATACTTGCAATTTGACAACAGGAAATGTAAGACCTCATTCTTTCCGTAGTCGAAGCACAAAGAATCCCACGCCGGATGCTCACGTCTTCCGCCTTGCATGAAATACTGACATCCGTCACCAGCAAAATTACCGAGTCCCTCAATCTCATTTTTCACGGCATGAGAATGAACGATATCCATTATCACGGCAATGCCCATTCCGTGGGCTGTGTCAATCAATTCCTTAAGCTCCTCAGGTGTACCGAATCGGCTTGACGCCGCAAAGAAATTGCTCACATGATAGCCGAACGAGCCATAGTAAGGATGTTCTGCCACCGCCATAATCTGAATAGCGTTGTATCCGTCATTTTTGACACGAGGCAGAATATTCTGCGTAAATTCCTTGTAAGTGCCCACCTTTTCCTCATCCTGTGCCATACCGATATGGCACTCATAAATAAGTAGCGGATTCACATTAGCTTTGAACTTATCATTCTTCCATGTGTAACAATTCTCAGGAGCCCATGCTTGCGCAGAGAAAATCTTCGTCACATCATCTTGAACCACACGATTAATCCACGCAGGAATCCTTTCGCCTTCACCACCTTCCCATTTTACAATCAACTTAAACAAGTCACCATGTTTAATCTGAATATCACTAAGATAAATCTCCCAGTTACCATTAGCATCCCTCCGCATCTTGTATGACTCGTCTTGTTTCCAGTCATTAAAATCGCCGACAACGTAAATCTCCTTTGCGTTAGGCGCCCATTCTCTCAGTACCCACCCTTTATCACATTTATGCAATCCGAAGTAAAGGTAGCCAGTAGCGAAATCAGACAAAGATGTTGTCCCGTTACCGGTGAGTTCCATCATCTTGTCGATTGCATGCTGGTGTCTTCCGCAAATAGCGTTTTCAAACGGCTCGAGCCACAAGTCTGATTTCACCAGTCCTATATGCTCTTTTGCCTCCTCATTCCGAGTAGCAGCGCCTTCTGATTCTGTCAAAGATTTTCTTTTAGCCATATTAGATTCTTTTTTAAGTTCAATCATTCAACAAAGGTGTGTAAGGTTGACTCGCAATCCGCGCAGTTCAAAGAGGCAGATTCTTCACCTTAAATATCACCTTATCTATCTGCTTCTCGTCAGATATACACGGTGCGTGCGCATCCTGTGGAAAGAATATGACAAAACTACCAGGATGGATAGTAATGTATTCTTTTGCAGCCTGTTTATAGAATGTGATATCCTTTGTTTCGTTATACTCACCCTCAGCAAGTTCAGCTCGCGAAGTATATCCCATAGTTTCCGGGCAGGACAGAGGAATCTGTATATCAATCATAACATTATGCGTCTCAAGCAGTGCCTCGTCCTTAGTCTTACCTTTTGCCAAGCTGAAGTTCACGAAAAGATCCTTACCGTCAATCTCCACCTTTCCCTGCTCATGTCCTTCGAGACCATTATTCTCGATAAAGTCAACCACCTTGCTGAACAAAGGATTCAAAGAGACATATTTGCTGAGATTATCCAATGTATCTATAATCATAATTTCCCAAATTTAGTTGTTTTTCTATACTAAGCCGTGTCTTTGCAAATATAATGAAAAAGAAATCGCGACACACGATTTCTTTTCCCTTTTTTCATTTTTCGTCTAAAAAACGGCCTTAACCGATTCCACGGACGATATCACTCTCCGTGTCAACTCATCATGTATCTTACCATTCGTAGCCAGCACTTCCCTTCCGCTCTCCCACTGTGCGTCTTCACCTCTGAAATCTGTGACACGTCCACCGGCTTCACGAAGGATAAGAGCTCCTGCGGCGACATCCCAAGGGAACACACAAGGTTCGATGTAGGCATCCAAGCGTCCGTCCGCCACGTAGCACAATTCTGCCTCTGCAGAGCCAAGATTCCTCAGGCTTGCCACTTTTCCATACAGAGAGGCAGACAGATGAGTGTAAAAAGAACTTGCCTTATCCACATCGTACGGAAGTCCCAAAGATATCAGAGCGTCATCAATGACAGGCATGTCAGACACACTGATTCTCACGTCATCGCGATATGCTCCACCACCTTTGTAGGCATGATACAAATTATTGGCCGTCACCTCATACACCACAGCCAGCAGCACCTCTTTGGCGTTCCTCAACGCAATACTTATACAATATGGTGACAATCCGTGAATAAAATTCGTAGTACCATCCAACGGGTCAATCACCCAGCAATACTCATAATTGTCATCCATGACCCTTCGCAGGTCCCTCATAGACATATCAGTACTTTCCTCTGTGACAAACCCCGCCTCAGGCAGTATTGCCGAAAGTCCCTCCACAATCATGTCCTCAGTGTCTTTATCGACATGGCTGACGTAGTCGTGCGAGTATTTAGCGACCACCATGTCATTAGTGAAACACTGACGCTGGTTACGAACAAAAGCACCCGCCTCAACGGCAAGTGCTTTAACCTGTTTAATTATTTCCTGTAGATCCATATTCTCACGTCATTTAGTGACTTTAGTGACCGTCTCGAGCTTACCGCGTTTATAGTAGCCTTTACGGACGACATTACCGTTTTTGTCTTTCTCCACGAAAGCACCGTCTTTAAGGTCGTCCACAAATCCTCCCTCGTAGCGAGTACCGTCAGGGTATTCCTCAATACCCTTTCCGTTCTTCTGTCCATTCTTGTAGTGTCCTTTGTACTTAGTGCCGTCAGCCATACGCAAGACACCCTCGCCATTCATCTCACCATTCTGCCACTCGCCGTCGTAGACATCACCAGAAGCGCTTATGTATTTACCTCTTCCGTGCTCCTTGTCGTTGCTCCACATACCCTCATACTTACTGCCATCCGTCCAGGTATACACGCCAGTACCTTCCATCACGCCATTTCTGAACTGTCCGATATATTTTCTATTATCAGTGTAAGTGAAGATACCGTTACCCGTTCTTTCTCCGTTAACGTAATCCCCCTCGTAGCGGTCTCCGTTTCGGAACTCATATATACCCTTGCCATGCATCATGTTATCTTTCCATCCTCCCACGTATTTATCGCCGTTGATATATATATATGTTCCTTGTCCATTGCGCATGTCATTCTCCATGTTTCCGACGTAAGAGCTTCCGTCTCTCCAGTCGAAAACGGCATGTCCACTCTTCTTGTCATTCTTCCAGCCACCCTTGTAATACACTCCGTTGGCCCAAGTGTAAGTACCTTGTCCCTCACGTTTGTCCTGACTCCACTCACCCACATACTTATCACCGTTGTAGTAGAACATCGTACCTTTGCCATGCTGATAGTCAATGTACCACAATCCCACATACTTATTATTATTGGCAAAATAAAAAGTGCCGTTTCCGTGCTGGTGATCCTGGTACCATTGACCTTCATACCTCTCGCCGTCAGCAAAGATATACACACCGTTACCCTGGCGTTTTCCCTTCACGTACTGTCCCTCATAGACATCACCATTCTTGAAAGTTGTCTTTCCTTTACCATTAGGCTTTCCTCCGACCAACTCACCGTAATAAGTAGATTTGTCCTTTGGAAAGATATAATTACCTATAACTATCTTCTGTGCCTCAATTGACGGAAAAAGTGTCATGGACAAGAGAATAGCCACAGCATTTCTTTTTACATTCATAATTCTCGGGATTTTCTTCATATTCCGCGAATATATGGATTAATATTAAAAATTACAATTTAATTAAGTATTTTTATGTTTTATAGACGCCGCACGTTCTGTCCGACAAACATAAACACAACATGTTCCAGGAGAAGGTCCATGTACAGGGCGTCATCATCGCGGACACAGCCGTCTTCACTTTTCCGTTCTCTTCATGTCCACGCTCAACGTACCGGCACTCGAAGGCACTACGATGACTCATGACGGCATCGGGGTAGAGTTCGCCAAGGATGAAGAAGAGATTTCTGCGGATGATATTCTCTGGGGTGTCGTTGAGATTGGTAGTGTATATCTTCGTGGCAATCTTGACGAGACGGCCTTCTTTCTTCATCTTCGTAATGAAGTTGTTGGTTGTCTTGTCGGAAGAAGCCATTACGACTTCGTGATTCAATAGAGCATTTTTTTCCATAAATTATTGCAATTATGGTGCAAAGGTAGTAAAACTTTCCAAAAGAACATCCGTTTTATGGAAAATTTTCCAAATTCAAGGTGTTTTTTTGTTGTTTTCAGCATTAGATTGATTGTAAAAGCGAGTTTTCGCGGGTACAACGGGACAAACCGCTCGTGGATGCAATGTAAATGGCGGTACATAATCTTTTTTTGCTAAAAACATGGTCATGAATAGTGAAAAATGAACTGAAGGCATGAACATTTGTTCAGACTTTCACTTCGATGCCCACATTTTAGATTTGCAAAGGACTTATTGCTTGGTTGTTTTGTAACTTTGTTGGTTTTTGTAATCGGGAATAGTCCCGAATCAATTCAAATTTAATAAAACAATGAAGAAAGATTTAGTGGTTGTGTCAGTCTTGGCGGTGCTGGGGCTGACGGCGTGTGAGAGAACGCTCGACGTTGGGGAGGATAATGCCTCGACGGGGCAGGTGAAAAACTCGGTGCTTCAGGTACGGACACGTGGAGCATCGGGCGACGGGGCAACGGTGGCATACCCTGTTGCGGTGTATGTGTTCGAGGGTGACGAGCGCAAGGCATCACAGACCATCGGCGACGAAGGGCAGACGCTGAACATTGCACTGACGGAGGGAACGTATGCGGTGTATGCCGTGGGCGGTGTGTCGGCATCGGACTACGTGATGCCTACGGTGTCGGACGCTTTGACAACATCGGCGATAGCACTACAAGAGGGAAAAGAACTGACCGATCTGATGACGGCTTCGGCTACGGTGACGCTGGTGGACGGCGGGACAAATACCGTCACCCTCGGCATGACGAGGAAGACGATGCAGATTCAGGACGTGACCATCAAGAAGGTGCCCTCGGCGGCTACGGCTGTCACGGTGACGATTGCCCCGCTATGGCAGAGTCTGACCATCGGCGGGACGTACAGCACGACGAACGGCAACAGCACCATTACGTTGACGAAACAAGAGGACGGGAGGACGTGGAAGAACAACGGCAGTACCTATCTGCTGCCACCATGCAGTCAGCCCGCCAGCGTGAGTGTGAACATCACTATGGGCGGCACAACGAAGACTTATACCTACAGTACCAGCGACGAACTGGAGGCGGGGTATAAGATCAATATCGACGGTACCTATACCGAGGCCGTGGGCGTCAACCTGACAGGAACCATTACGGGCGCAACGTGGCTTGGGGAAAGGACGATTAGCTTTACGTTCGACGAGGATGGCAGTAGTGTGTCGGGGAATGACAATAACGGTGGGGATAATGGTAGTGATACGCAGGACTTCCCATCGGTCGGTGACACGTACCAAGGATGCTATGTGCTGGCCGTGACGGTGGAAAATGATGGACAGTCGGCTGAGGTTATGCTACTTTCGCCCAACGAACAGGCGGTGACGAGTGGCAGCGATGCAGAGTCGGCACTGGCAAGCCTCGGTGTGGACGGCATCAGCGATTGGACGGTGCCAACCAAGGCGCAGATGGATGCCTTTGCAGCAGCACGGAACGACGTGACTCCTGCACCTGCAGCCGTTCACTACCTCTATAAGAATAACAATGGTGTATATTATCAGTACAATTTGGCCACGGGTGCTACTGGCTCTGCCAATTATATTACAGGCATCAACCTCCGTCCTGTCGCCATCGTTTCTATCACTAAAGACTAAACCGCTATGAAGAAATATTTGTTTATTGCTCTCACCCTGCTGGTAGCAGCGTGCGAGAAGCCTATCCTCGACGAAGAGGATGCAGTCACGAGAAAAGAGGCGAATGTCATCCTACACATGACACAGTATGAGCAGGAGGCGTTTGGCAATAGTGGAAACCGTGCAGCTACCCGTGCCTCCACCGACATCACGGAACTATGCTCGCGTCTGAACATCGCCATCTTCGATGATGATGGCACGAAGGTCAAGACCGTGGCGCAGAAAGAGGGCGACGCGTCGTTTGGCACTGTCGCCCTGACACTCGCCGCCGGGACCTATCAGCTGGTAGTCATCGCCCACAACGCCGAAGGCTCGGCCACGATTACCTCGACCGAGAAGGTGACGTTCCCGAACAATAAAGTGACCGACACCTTCTATTACTATGGTGACCTGGTTGTGACATCCGAGGTGCAGTCCTACGACCTCACGCTGACCCGTGCCGTCGCCATGTTCCGCATGGTGCTGACCGACGAGGAAATCCCGTCCACGGTGACAAAGTTCAAGTTCTACTATACGGGCGGTTCTTCGACATTTTCGCCATCAGCAGGCTATGGCTGCGTCAACTCGAAGCAGACGGAAATCCGCACGGTTGCTGACGGTGTGACCACTTTCGACATCTTCACCCTGCCTCATACCGAGGAAGATGTATTGACGAAGCTCACCGTCACTGCCCTCGATATCAACGACAACACTGTGAAGGAGCGCGTCTTCGAGAACGTTCCTGTCACCCGCAACCAGATTACCCGCTACACTGGCAGTTTTTTCGGTAATGGCGGCAGCGGCCAGACCTCCGACGGCACCTTCCGCCTCACCGCCGATCCAGATTGGGACAGCGTGAACGGCTACACGTTCTGATGCATCCTAATCCTCTATCTACTTTGAGAGCCGAGGCAAAGCGCCCCGGCTCTCGTTGCTAAAAAATGTTCTGTTGGAAATACTGTGATATACTATGTGGGGAACGCGGGAACAAGAGTCTAAATGACTGCATTACAATGATTTGTCATGTTCCCACCTTGGGAACGAGCAATAAATGAAGTAAGCATTATCCCTTTCTTATGTACCTTGTCGTTCCATTCTGTTCCCAGACTGGGAACAAGATAACTCGCTGATAGTAAGGTTGGTAACATTGTTCCCTATTGTTCCCCACTATATATCCAATGATGTCTGCACTGCATCGCTTTCATCTTCCACAGGCATTCGTTCAAGATCAATGTCATACATCTCCTTGACCTTTTCGTAGTCGAAACAGTAGGCCCATTCCGAGAACTCCTTTTGCTTGAATGTCTTGTCACCATTAGGCTTGCTCAGATCGGGTACCGGATAGCCATTCTTGTCGAACTCTTTGAACCTGTACTTCTTGTCGCCCAGGTAATAGCTGGTGTTCTTCATATAGAACTCCAAGGACTCCTTCGGGATGAAGTTGTAACCAATCTTGCGGCATGTCTCTTGATACCGCTCTATCATACCGGCCTTACGGATAAGTAGAATAGAGTGCGGCTCGTCCCATAAGTACTCCTTGCCATTCCGACAAGTCACGTTCTTTGTAAGGGCTATGCGGAAATGGCCGTCGGCAATGATTTTCTTGTCGGACAAGAGGTATTGCAGCACATTCCAGAAAGATGCCAGCTCGTCGCTGGTCTTGCAGGAAATAGCCTGACGCTTCACGGCATCCATGACAAAACGGCTAATGCTGGCGTAGTCGATATTGATATCCAGTTCGTCTTTCAACACCTTATAGGCAGCAAGAGGCACGGCCCAGTTCCTGGCAATGCGGGTGTGCTCCGTAGAATCTCCCACTTCCTTGAGTATTTCCTTGCTGACCTCGTCGAATGTACGCTCGTATTCCCGCTCCATCTTGTCGCGATGACTCATTATCTCCATGGTTAGATGAGTCAAGCCGCTCCTCCTCAGACCTGCAATTTTGTCAAACTCTTCCGTCTCTTCCGCACTGAACTTTGACTTTGAGAACGTGAGAAATATCGTCCGTGAGAACAATGCGGGGTCTTTCGTCGGCATCTCCTGACCGGTAATGATTACCCCGGAATCTACTGCCGTCATCTCCTTCTGACCATCCTTGTTCATGGACATGCGGGTACGGCCTATCAAGTCCCAAATGCCCTTCAGAAATTCTATTTTGCTGTCATCAAGAGCGTTCTTGTATTCGTTGAATACGACCACGGCGTTGGCGGCAGCCGCTACTTCGTCAGACATTGCCGCCACCGTGGCATTATCGATGTTGATGGACTTCTTCTTGGTGAAGAATGCCGCTATCATTTCTGCCAGCGCAGTTTTGCCCGTCCCCATTGGTCCGAAGAGATCAAGGATGGGAAACCAACCAGGAGCTGTCGCATAGGCCACAATATCGTGGAATAATGATGCAACGAGAAACATGAAGGCAATTTGTCCATTGGCACCGAATACCTTGAACATCTGGTCGGTTACTTCACGAAGCGTGACCGATGAGCCTTCCTGGTGGACGAAGTTATGCTCGAAGAGGAACATCTTCCGGTCGTGGCGGTAGATGAGCGAGTGGGAAGGCAGATAGAAATTGCCCACATCTTGCAGCTTGACGATGCCGTATTGGTCGGCCTCATGCCACTGCTCGCCATCGAAGATGCCGTTGCCGAAAGCGAAGAAACCTTGCTGCTGCCAGCCGAGTTGCTTGATAAGGATTGCCGTGTCCATATTGGCGAAGAGGAAACCCTTCACCTTCTTTAAGTCGCTCTTGCCACCTGACCATACATAGTTGCCTATCTCGCCCACCTTAGCTTCAAACTTGTCGTTCGACACCAATTCCTCGGAGCGCAGCTCAATGATGTTCTTCACATGCTGGGTGTTCTCGATAGTAAAGATACGTCTTGACAGTGTAGGGTCTTGAACATGAAACATCGGTGTGAGAATGAAGTTCGACAGCGGTCTGATGCCGTTCTCGTCCTCTATTAAGTACTGACAATCCCTGATAGTAAAGCCGAACTCCCTGCTGTCGGCAGTGTTCGTGACAATTGGATTCCTACGCTTATCTGTTTTTGCATTGACCTTCGATTGCTTCATGGCATTGTTCCACGGCTTCTTCTGTCCACCGGTATGCTTCTTCAATTGGTCGGTATAAAAATCGACTTTGGTAGAATTGCCTATGCCTGTTAATATGTTGACCACAGTATGCAAGGCAATTGTCTGGTCATCAACAGAAGTGCTGGAAGCAAATAGCTTTTCGGCATACCATAGTATAAAGTCCTGTTCTGGTAAGCTGTCAAAAATTTCCCTATTGGTGAAATATGAATCAGCATCGCGCTTACCATCACCAGCAGGAATCTCCTTGACGTACACAGTCAGTCCATTCTTGAAAGCCAATCTCCCAGCATCGGTAACAACCTTGATGCCGTGAGGTAGTTTCTCGCCAGGCTTGATAACATCTGAGTCGGGGATGAAGCATACTTTGGTAACAGCCTTGCCCAATGTCTGAAAATGCTTTTCATTCCATGCAGAACCCAGACATGCTACAGAATTCGTCACGCCAATAGACTGTAAACGCATACAGTCTGGAGCACCCTCTACCAGATAGGCTGTCTGGGTACGAATGACCTCCTTCCACGCTGCATCTATGCCAAACAGCACTTCGCCTTTATGGAAGATGTCGCTGTCAGCGTTATTCAGATACTTAGGATTGCTGCCATCGAAGTTTCGGCACGTGAAGCCGATGATTCTTCCGAAGCGGTCACGGATGCTGATGGTGATACGCTCGCGGATCAGGTCGTTGCCGTTTCGGTCGCAAAGTCCCAGTTCTTTCAGCATGTCCTGGGTGATGCCCAGTTTGTCGAGGTTCCGTGAGTAGCCCGGCGCATAACCAATTCGGATAAGGTCGCAATATTCTTTGTCCCAACGGTCATAGGCATACTGCTGAGCCTTCTCGCTCTTCATGAACTCTTTATGATAGTAGTCCTCGACTATAGCCATGTTGGCGAAAAGACTTTCTCGCTTCTTCATCAGTGCTTCTTGCTCTTCAGTCGGTTCGTACTCCTGAATGTCTATGCAGTACTTCTTTGCCAGCCATAGCAATGCCTCCGGGTAGGTCATCTTTTCATGCTTCATCAGGAAGGTAACGGCATTGCCGCCCTCGCCACAAGTAAAACACTTGAAGATTTGGCGTGACGGTGAAACCGACAGTGATGGAGTGTGGTCTTGATGGAAGGGACATAATCCCTTGTAGTTCACCCCAGACTTCTTCAGATCAACGAACTCACCGACAACCTCAACGATGTCTGCTGCATCGTAGATTTTTTCGATGATGTCTTGCTTAATATAGCTCATATCCTCTGAATATGTTTATTTCTGGGTCAAACTCATGATGTCCTCACGACGATAGTAAATACGCTTACCGACCTTCACGGGAGTAAGGTAACCAGACTTCTGCCACTTCCACAGCGTGGTATGACTCACATTGAACCCCAGCATGGCATCCTTCTTAGAGATAAGAGAACCGTTGCTGTCGGGGAACAGATTGTTAGTTACACTTTCTGATGCTGGGTGTTCCTCCAATGCTGCAAGTTGCATGGCCTTAGCAAAGGCTAACACCCCAGCATCCGTAAAAGTAAAGGATACATGACCTGTGCTTCTATGCACCTCCGAAACCAACTGGCTTGCCAGCAGCTTCTGCTCGAAATTGACATCCATGCAGTTCGCATTTGGTGTCTCATTTTGACGATTTTGATAATTATTCATATCTTTTTTATTTAAATATTTTGTTATGTTATCAATTTTTTGTAATTTTGCAGCCGATGATAATGATTTGAGCATCCGCCGCCACGGAACTATTTCCGCTTATCGAGTGCAAAGATAATCATGTCTATTGAAATATCAAGCAAAATGATAATGAATATTATCAATATTAGTAATTATTAACAAAAATGGACAACAAAAAGGTGACTTTAGCTGATTTTCATGTCGGGAACCTTATTATCAGTTATCTGAAAAGGAACAATATTCCCCAGGCACATCTGGCAAGAGAACTCGGTATGGCTACCCCTAATGTTAATAGGTTGCTCAAACGTGAAAGTATGGACACCAATTTAATATTGGAAATAAGCGAAAAGCTAAAGCACAACTTTTTTGCAGACATTTCCGGTGACACAGAGGAGGGAAAAGCTTATGTTCTGATTCATGCGCAGGTTGGCAACAGCATTGAGTCAAGGTTGAAAGAGTTAAAGATGACCCAGACGCAGTTTGCCGCCATTTTTGAAGTAACCCCTGCAGAGGTAAGTCGGCTTATCAAGAAAGACTCCTTTGATGCCCAAAAACTTTTGAAGATTTCCCGCCTGCTTAATTATAATTTCTTTCAGGACTTCTATCAATACTCCTCTCATACAGAAAATAGAAGTATTGATGGATGGGCATCCATTATGAAGCGTAACGAAGAACTTGTTGCAGAGAATGCCCGACTAAGAGACTACCTGAAAGACGTTTATTCCAAGATGCAGAAATTCAAGGAGGACAATGGCGTTTCTATTGAAAACTGGGACAGCCTGGTTAAGAAAGAAGGAGTAGACGTAATGAACATGGCGTCATTCTTCTTTTTGGATGCTAATATTAAAAAGTTTTTGGATGAATCAGATCAGACTGACTCATCCAAAAAAACAGATAAGGACTAACAGAACCTTTAGCCTATAAGGTCTATGACATTCTTAAGAGTCTCGTCCTCAATGTTTCGGTATCGCTTAAACGCTTTAGAACCTTCTACATGACCGGACATCTTTCCGATAAGGTTTGGATCGGTGACCTTGAAATAGGCATTACCTATGAAAGTACGACGGGCCAGATGGCTTGATGCAATCTCGTTGATGGGATGTATTTCATACTCGCGGGTCTGAGGATTGCGTACTTCCACATTCCTGGTTATCCCTACCATGGTAAAGATGGCTTTGATAGCGTCATTGTATTTTTGGGGCGTTATAAATGGAAACAACCTTCCCTCCTCGTCGAGTCCCGCGTACTTCTTGACAAGCTCTTGAGCCTTGGGGTGAAGGGGAACACGGGCTTGCATGGCCTCCTTACCCTCCTTTGTCTTATGCGGTGTATATGTCAGTACCCCGTTTTCTATATGTTGCGGAGTCAGTTTTATCAAGTCGCCAACACGGCAACCAATGAAACATTGAAAAATGAAAACGTCGCGGCATGTAATAATGGTCTGGATAGGCATCCTACAGTCTTTACGAAACTGTTCGTCCATCTCCGGCCACTTCTTTTCAAGGTCAAAGTCTGCAATCTTGTTCCTTTCTTCTATAGTTATATAAATAGGTGTACCCACAATGGCGGTGCCAATCTTAAATCCATCAAAGGGGCGATTGGTGGTGAAGCCCTCTTCTACGGAGAAGCGAAAAATGGATTTAAGTCTGGAAAGCATCTTGATGACGGTGTTCTCGCCACGAGACTCCACTTTGTTGCGTCTTTTCTTAAGGGATGCGGGGTAATCTTCTATCAGTTTTGCAAAGAGGTTGGGGTACTGGTCAGAAAGGGCTTTCTCATGACGCAAATAGTCGGCCAGATTTTCAATGTCGTTACGGGTAACTGTATCAATCGAGAACGTAAACGTCTTTTTCGCAGGTTCTGTAGCCCTGACAAATCCTTCATATCTGGCAATGGTACGTGCCAGAACATAAAAGTCTTTGTAATGCGATGGAGCTAACTGACGGCGATTAATGTATAGTTCAACGAGTTCGGGAAATGATTTGCTTGTCTCGCTTTTTGCAGCATACTTTTCTGGATGGTTGAACATGTCTACCACTTCTTTTAGCCAGTCGCTTGTCATATTGCTTTTATCTGCTGTCCCATAGCAATCAAGAATGTGGTTCTTCAGTCTTTCCAAACGCTCAGCCTGCTCACGGTGGAATTTAAACTCTGGAGTCTCTAACCGCTGCTTAAAAACAATAGTACCGCTTTTGCGTAACGCATATCTATGCTTTTCCGCTTTCTCAACAGAGGCGGTTATGATGTTGCCAGGAATCTTAACACCAGCCTTTTCTGTTTTCTCCCGGTTTATATAATACTCGAAATACTCTGGGCTAACAAATACCTCACTCTTGGCGTAGAGGTCAAATGTATTGCCTTGGAAGAACCGTATCATAATCTCGCTCCTTCCTGTCACCTTCTGTATCTTACTTGATATTCGTAGTTCTACCTGTGCCATAACTGGTGACAATTAAGCTTCATCATCAATGACGTTTCCAAATTTGGTCTTTGCCGCTTCCAGCGACTTTTGAATCTGCTGCATCAGAACATGACGCGGGGGCAGTTCAGTCAGGTATTGTGCCACCTTGATTCCTGCTTTGTCAAGCTGCAGCAGTTCTATTTGCTCTTCACTGCCTTCTGTACATAGCAGCAGGCCCAGAGGAGTTTCTTCGCCTGGTTCCATTTCATTTTGTTCCAACCACCGAAGGTAAAGTTCCATTTGTCCTTTGTACTGTGCCTTGAAGCGGTCTAATTTCAGGTCAATGGCAATTAGGCGGTGTAGGCGGCGGTGAAAAAACAGCAGATCGAGATAGAAGTCCTCTCCGTCAATGATCATCCGCTTCTGCCTGGCAACGAAACAGAATCCATTCCCCAGTTCTATAATAAACTGCTCCAAATGGGCGATAAGACTATCTTCCAGACTCTTTTCGCTATACATGCCCTTCAGTCCAGTGAACTCCAAAAAGTATGGGCTCTTAAATACCAAGTCTGGTGATATCACATTATCGTCGCGCAAGCTCGATAACTCCTTCTTGATAAATTCGTCAGGCTTGCCACTGATGGCAGTACGCTCATAAAGCATACCATCTATTTCCTTACGTAAGCGATTTCTTCCCCATCTTCCAGATACTGCCATAGTGATATAGAATTCGCGTTGAAGATCATCCTTGAGCGGAAGAACCTCAATAAAATGAGACCATGATAATTGTCGCGCAGCCTGCGCAACAATTTGTTCGTCAGCGAAAAGATTCGCAAACTGCATCATTCTTCTGATACTTTTGTCATCAAATCCTTTCTTTCCGTACTCCTTTTGCAATTGTCGCGCCACTTGCGCGACAATCTGCTTTCCATACTCCGCACGCTGGCTCCCAAGTACATCTCTGTTAATACGCTCACCAATATGCCAGTACATCATAGTCAGTTCGTAGTTAGCTGTAGCAGCTACATGACCACGAGCCTGATTGATTATCTGGCGCAGGTCTTCCATCAATGACTGTGTGTCTTGTGGGGATGCAAATTTTTCGATTTCTTCCATATGAAATATCGATTTATATTTGTTGTTCTCAACTTAATTGTGTACCTTTGCGGCAAATATAAAAAGCGAACTTTAAAATATTGACACATTGGATTCTGGCTACAAAGGTAAGAATAATGCCACGGGAATACAAATATTTTTCCCGTAATTTTCCCGTGATAACGGGGATTTAACGTTCTTTAAGGTTATTAATATTGCTGATGTATTTGCGTAAGTTATTGAAAATCATCACAAAGTATGCAACTTAAATCATCTTTGATTTCCTTTAATCATCATTTTGATAGTCCAGCTCTCAACTCGAACCTAATTCTTTGACATAAAGACTATGAGGATAAGAAATATTAACAAGATTTGCACAACTTATGATACACAAAAGCATTGAGGACCGTGAAAAAATAAATATAAAAAAAAAAGTGACCAATTTTTTTTTTTTTTGCAATAAAATATATATTTGCTTAAGATACCGTGACACAGACACGTTAGTGTGGCTACGCCATCGGCGAAGTACATTATTGCAAAAGCATTATTAATGTATCTGGATAAAGAGTAATTATAATAAATCAACTAACATCAAAACCTTACTGAATTATGAAAATCTCGAGAATTGATCACCTCGGTATTGGCGTGAAAAATATCGAAGAAGTATTGCCTTATTTTGAGAATGTTCTTGGACTGAAATGCTACGCAGTGGAAGAAGTGGCTGACCAGAAAGTGAAAACTGCTTTTCTGAAGGTCGGCGAGGTGAAGCTGGAACTTCTTGAGCCGACGTCAGACGACAGTCCTATAGCAAAATGGCTTGAGAACGGTGGTAAGGGTGTTCATCACGTGGCATTCGCCGTTGAGGACGGAGTGGCAGACGCTCTCGTAGAGGCAGAGGGAAAAGGCATAAGACTTATCGACAAGACTCCTCGACCTGGTGCTGAGAAGATGTCAATAGGATTTTTGCATCCGAAAACCACAGCGGGAATTCTCACAGAATTGTGTGAGCCTCAGAATAAATAATAACAGGTGTAATAATAGCTCAGGAATTATTTTTCGACTAACCAGAAATACTAAGAAAAATGTCAAAACAAACTGAAAGAATACAAGAGTTAATAGAGCTTCGGAAAAAAGCTCGTGTGGGTGGTGGTGACAAAGCTATAGATAAACAACATGAGAAAGGAAAGTTGACTGCCAGAGAAAGAATCGATTTGCTTCTTGACGAAGGTAGCTTCGAGGAAATGGATATGTTTGTAGAGCATCGCTGTACTAACTTCGGCATGGATAAGAAACATTATCTTGGAGACGGAGTTGTTACCGGCTCAGGTACAATCGGAGGACGTCTGGTCTATGTCTTCGCACAGGACTTCACCGTAAGCGCAGGTTCTTTGTCTGAAATGCTCGCCAGCAAAATATGTAAAGTGATGGACATGGCAATGACGGTCGGCGTCCCTTGCATCGGACTGAACGACTCAGGAGGGGCAAGACTTCAAGAGGGTATCAATGCCTTGGCTGGATACGCAGAGATTTTCCAGCGTAACATCATGGCAAGCGGTGTGATACCTCAGATTTCTGCCATCATGGGACCATGTGCTGGCGGCGCTGTATATTCACCTGCACTGACGGATTTCACACTGATGGTAGAGAACACGTCATATATGTTCCTCACTGGACCTGGACCTGTGAAGGCTGTACTCGGAGAGGTGGTGACTCAAGAACAACTTGGAGGCGCAAGCGTTCACGCCACAAAGAGCGGTGTCACACATTTCACTGCAGCTACGGAGGAAGAGGCTATAGCAATGATAAAAACTCTTATCAGCTATATTCCACAGAACAACCTGGAAAAGACACCTCGAGTGGAGTGTACGGATCCGGTGAACAGAATGGAGGATTATCTTAATGAGATTATTCCAGACAACCCTAATATGCCTTATGATATGTATGAGGTCATAACGGGTATCGTGGATAACGGAGAGTTTTTTGAAGTACAACCAAACTACGCTAAGAATATTATTGTTGGATTCGCGAGATTTAACGGACAGTCTGTGGGTGTGGTGGCTAACCAACCTAAACAACTCGCAGGAGTGCTCGACTGTAACTCCAGTAGGAAGGGAGCCCGTTTCGTGAGATTCTGTGACGCTTTCAACATACCTATCGTGACTCTTGTCGATGTTCCGGGATTCCTACCTGGTACAGCTCAAGAATATAACGCCGTGATATTGCACGGAGCAAAACTCTTATATGCTTACGGAGAGGCAACAGTTCCTAAAGTCACGGTTACGTTGAGAAAATCATACGGCGGCTCACATATCGTCATGTCATGTAAGCAACTCAGAGGTGACATCAACTACGCATGGCCATCTGCGGAGATTGCTGTCATGGGAGCAAGTGGCGCGGCTTCCGTTCTCTACGCTAAAGAGGCGAAAGCACTTAAGGAGGAAGGAAAAACTGAAGAGGCTAAACAATTCATAAAAGATAAAGAGGATGAATATACAAAACTCTTCGCCAATCCGTATCAAGCCGCAAAATACGGCTATATAGATGACGTGATTGAGCCTCGTAACACACGCTTCAGAGTGATTAGGGCATTGGCACAGTTAGAGAATAAGAAACTTAAGAACCCGGCTAAGAAGCACGGAAATATTCCATTATAAAAGATTAGTAACATGATTTTGCTAACAACAGACTGGACTCAGGCTTGGCTGATGACAGGATTGGGTATAGGCGTTGTGTTTGTCATACTTATTCTGCTTATCCTTGTTCTGCAATTATTCAGCGCGACTGGAAGGAAGACAACAGCCAAAGCCATTAACGTGACAACGGACTACAAGGAACGTAAGCAAGCAAAAGCGTTTGACAAAGCAAGCGAGGAAGAGAAAGCTGCCGTGGCTGTGGCTTTGTACCTCTATTATTATGAGAAGAATAATAGAGAGAATAGGGTCCTAACAATAAAGAACAACCCGAACTCTGCATGGCACGCTGAGCTTAATGAGAGACTGTAGACATGTCATTCTGTATAATAACAGATTTAATTAATCAGGTAATTATCTTAGGCAAGATACTGTTATGACTATCGTGTGTGTGTGTATTGCACATATCACTAAAATCATAAAGACAATTTAAACAAATAAGTGATGAAAGAATTTAAATTCAAAATAGGCAATCAGGATTATTCCGTAATAGTCGAGGAACAGACTCCAGAGTTGTTGAAGGTGTCTGTCAACGGACAAACGTATAATGTTGACATTCCACAACAAAAATCGGGTAGGCCTCGTCCCGCTGTCCCATCGGTAAATCCTAAAGTGCAAACCGGAGGACATGCAAACGTTAACTCTGAGTTACCCGGAACGATAACAAAGATTTTGGTGGCCGACGGACAACATGTGAAATGCGGAGAGACTCTTCTTGTCATTGAATCTATGAAAATGGCAAACGATATAGTCTCAGAGGTGGACGGAACAGTGCAACACGTGGCTGTCACTGTCGGACAAAACGTGAATCAAGGAGACCTTCTCGTGGAAATGGTTTCTGACTTCGTAGCAGCTGAAGCCGTGATTGCTCCTAAGCCAGCACCTCAAGCTCCAGAGTATGTGAATAACACAAAACCTGCGGCACCTATAATAGGAAACAATATGGTGATGTCTCCTCTTCCTGGAAAAATCACGAAGATAACTGTCAAGATTGGAGATCAAGTGAATGCCGGTGACACCGTTCTCTTACTTGAGGCCATGAAGATGGAAAACAGTATCACTACGGAATGCTCTGGTAAGATAAAAGCAATAATGGTGGCAGAAGGCGAGCAAGTTCAGAACGGACAAAATCTTATCGAACTGGAATAAAGAAACGTGAGTACTATGACAAACAAACTTTAAATGATATATGAATAAAAAAATCTATTTTCTGACATTTGTCATCCTCATATTCTCGTTACCTATCATGGCAAGCGATTTCAGTCTAAGCTATGGACTGGAAAAGTTTTATAACGAGATGGGGTTCACAGCAATCTTGTCTGGTGACGGTTGGAAGAATATCGTAATGATATGTATAGGTTGTCTGTTGCTTTATCTTGCAATAAACAAGAAATATGAGCCTCTTCTTTTGTTACCTATAGCATTCGGTATGATATTGACAAATCTTCCAGGTGCAAACTTGTATCACACGGAATTATGGAATGACGAGTTTCTGAACCAAAACAGTCCTTTCTATCACAGCTATGGACATGTACTGGCCGAGGGCGGAATATTAGACTGGTTGTATATCGGTGTCAAGGGAGGTATCTATCCTTGTCTGATATTCATCGGAGTGGGTGCGATGACCGATTTCGGTCCTCTTATCGCAAATCCAAAGAGTCTGCTGCTTGGAGCTGCCGCTCAACTCGGTATCTTCGCCACGTTCATAGTTATGCAGATGGATTTTCTCGGATTCACACCGGCACAAGCCGCATCAATTGGAATAATCGGCGGTGCTGATGGTCCGACCGCAATATTCCTTACGACTAAACTTGCTCCAGAACTTCTTGGACCTGTGGCGGTAGCGGCATATAGTTACATGGCTCTGGTTCCAGTCATACAACCACCCATCATGAAGTTCCTAACTACGGAAAAAGAACGTAAGATTAGAATGAGCCAGCTGAGAGTTGTGAGTAAGAAGGAGAAAATCATCTTTCCAATAATCGTGGCTATTCTGGTGTCTTTGACACTTCCTTCTGCAGCACCTCTCATCGGTTGCCTTATGTTCGGCAATCTCATGAAAGAGAGCTGCGTGGTAGACAGACTGAGTGACACAGTTCAAAACGCACTTAACAATATTATCGTCATCTTCCTGGGTATAACGGTAGGAGCGACAGCTTCCGCGGAAGCTTTCCTCAATATGCAAACCATTAGTATTCTTTGCGTAGGTATATTGGCGTTCAGCTGTGGAAGTGCCGGAGGTGTTTTGTTGGCAAAATTCATGAATCTTTTCCTGAAGGAAAAAATCAATCCTCTGATTGGCTCTGCAGGTGTGAGCGCCGTACCAATGGCGGCCAGAGTAAGCCAAACTGTTGGACAGCAAGCTGACCCACGCAACTTCCTGCTTATGCACGCAATGGGTCCTAATGTGGCTGGTGTGATCGGCTCAGCTGTCGCTGCCGGAGTATTATTAAGTTTTCTCGGATAAACAAAAAGTTGTGACATGGAAGATCATGTCACAACTTTTTCACATTACAAGGATTGTAATAACAAAAAAAGACATGAGCAACTTTTGACAAGTTACTCATGTCCTTTTTATTGTAAGTGCGAAAATCACATATTAACCTCACTAAGAGTGACAAGTTTATTCACTATAGCATAAATAGTGATACCAGCGGATGAGTGAATCTGTAATTTCCTTGCTATGTTACGTCTGTGTGTCGTCACCGTATTTACTGACAAAAACAGTTTGTCAGCTATTTCTTTATTAGACATTCCCTTAGCCACACATATCACGATGTCTTTCTCACGATCTGACAATACAGTTCCCGACTGAGTATTCACGTCATAGTCATAATTCTCTGTAACACTCTTCTTTTGTCTGTTCTGATGCTCCAGACGTCGTACGGCTGGAACGAATATATTATCCTCAATCTGACAATGAAGATCCAAGTCCTCTTCGCACTGATAAATAGCAATAATCACAGCATTCAGCCTGTCATTATTCTCTTTCTGAGGATAGTACTGCATGAACAGGTTCTTAAGTTCCTTCAGCTTCGTGTTGATAGACTCATTATGTCTACTAAGCAGATGACCACCTTCGATTGTCACACTCTCACCTTTTATCAATTGCTGGACATATGTGAACACATTAGACTCCTCATAGTCCATATGCTTGCTCACCTCCTCAACATAAGCGTCATAAAACTTAAGTACGAGGAATGCCACCTCATTTTTCACAGAGCAATCAATAGCATTGAGAAGGTTAAATCTGATATTAGGGAAGAGATACTCAAGGAAATATCTGTGAGATCCCTTTAGATATGTCAGAAGTGACGGAACACTGATTGACTCAACCTTTGTCTGAGATGAATTAAAGGAGCCGGAAATATAATTTATGACAGCTAAAAAAGTATCTGTGTCAACATCACATTGTCTACAAACATCACTTATGGTTTTCTCTCCGAAACCTAATGATATACCAAAACGACTCATGACCTGAAGAAGACGGTAGTCGTTCGCAATAACATAACTCAGCTTATCTGAGCCTTTATATGTACTAATCATATATGTTTGTTTATTCTAGTCTCAAGGGATACAAATCCTTTCAGGACTTTATTACATTCTACGCAAAAACACACAAGCGCCGTAATTCTTTAAAGACAAAACGACACATGTGAGCGTTTTTACAAATCGTCACTTAATAATAATGCAAAGTTACGTAAAAAAAAAACATTTGAAGATAATTAAGAAAAAAATCACAATAATAAATTATTTTATGTCAGATTCACACATAATTACAATTAAAATATGTAACTTTGCAACAATTATGGGGTTATTCCTGAAAATTTTACAAAATGAGAGTTGCGATAATTAAATATAATGCTGGAAATATCTGTTCGGTCGTAAACGCGATTGAACGACTTGGATACGAGTATGTGCTTACTGATGATCCGAATGAGATTATTTCCGCTGACAAGGTTGTTTTTCCAGGACAGGGAGAAGCCAGTACCACAATGTCATATCTGAAAGAGCATGGACTTGACAAGGTTATTGTCTCACTTGAGCAACCAGTACTCGGGATATGTATAGGGATGCAACTTCTTTGCAAACACTCTGAAGAGTATGATACTAATTGCCTTGGTGTTTTTGACGTGGACGTCAAGCGTTTCTCTCCTATCAGCAAAGACCTCAAGGTGCCGCAGATGGGATGGAACACACTGACAGACTGTAAGAGTGAATTGTTCAAGGGATTCACGAAGTCAGAATACGTGTATTTCATTCATAGCTATTACGTGCCGTTATGTGAAGACACAATCGCAGTCACGGATTACGTTCAGCAATACAGCAGCGCGTTACACAAGGGGAATTTCTATGCCACTCAGTTCCATCCTGAGAAAAGCGGAGACGTAGGAGAGAGAATCCTTAGAAATTTTCTTGAGATTTAGTCAACGCAGAAAAGACATAACAAGAACTGATATACAGAATCAACTACAATTGAACATGATTGAGATTATACCAGCTATTGACATCATTGACGGAAAGTGTGTAAGACTCACACAAGGTGACTACAACACAAAGAAAGTCTATAACGAGGATCCCGTCGAGGTGGCTAAGATGTTTGAGAGTTATGGCGTGAAAAGACTACACACCGTAGATCTTGACGGGGCAAAGTCAAAACATATCGTTAACTACAAGACTATAGAGAAAATAGCTGACCACACATCACTGGTTATTGATTTTGGCGGCGGAGTAAAGACTAAGGAGGATCTGGACATCGCTTTCTCATCAGGCGCCTCATTAGTAACAGTGGGCAGCATAGCTGTCAGTCAACCGGAATTATTCACAGAATGGTTAGAGACATACGGTGCGGAGAAAATAATACTCGGCGCAGATGCTAAAAACGGACGTATAAGCATCAACGGGTGGAAAGAGGACAGCGATGACACCCTAATGGATTTTCTCCGTAAATACACTGACAAGGGAGTCAAGAATGTGTTGTGCACAGAAATCTCGAAGGACGGTATGCTGCAAGGACCAGCGACGAATTTGTATGAAGAAATCATAGGCACTTTTCCTGGCATGCACCTGATTGCGAGTGGAGGAGTCAGTTGCGTCGAGGACATAGAAGAGCTGAATACGGCAGGCATACCAGCCGTAGTGTTCGGAAAAGCCATTTATGAGGGTAAAATAAAGATGAATGACTTAAGACGTTTTCTCTGACAAAAAGAATGTAAGTGCCTGTAGCACTGTCACAATGGTCAAACACAAGACTTACAGAAACGTCAATTATCAATAAAAGCAAATTGAGGTGTTAGCAAAGAGAATTATACCTTGTCTTGACATCAAAGACGGACAGACAGTTAAAGGAACGAATTTCGTCAACCTTCGTACAGCGGGAGACCCAGTGGAACTCGGTAAGATTTACTCGGAAAATGGAGCGGATGAACTCGTTTATCTTGACATAACAGCGAGTCATGAGGGAAGAAAAACGTTCACTCAACTCGTGACGCGCATAGCAAAGGAGATAAACATACCTTTTACAGTCGGCGGAGGAATAAACGAGTTGTCTGACGTGGAGCGACTGCTCAACGCAGGCGCTGACAAGGTCAGCATCAATTCCGCATCATTGAGGACCCCGTCTCTCATAGACGATATAGCCAAGCATTTCGGCAGCCAGGTTTGTGTGGTGGCAATAGATGCGAAATGCATTGACGACACAATACACGAAAACGGTTCACCGGACATAGACGGAACATGGAATTGTTTTATGAACGGCGGACGAGTGAATACGGGAAGAGACCTTTTTGAGTGGGCGAAGGAAGTGAATGACAGAGGAGCCGGTGAAATTCTATTCACAAGCATGAACCATGACGGTGTGAAGAAAGGATTCGCCAACGCAGCACTCAGACGTTTGTCAGACACTCTGACTATACCTGTGATTGCCTCTGGTGGAGCAGGAACGAGAGAACATTTCCACGACACATTCAAGGATGGCCACTCAGACGCGGCGTTAGCGGCGAGTGTGTTTCACTTCGGTGAAATATCAATACCTCAACTCAAGTCGTACTTGAAAGAACAAGGAATATCTGTTAGATTATAATAAAAATGGAACGGTATAAAAAAGTTCCGCAAAAAAAAATAAGTAAGCGATATGGAAATCGATTTCAATAAGATGGACGGATTAGTTCCTGCGATTATACAGGATGCGAAGACACTTAAAGTGTTGATGCTTGGTTTCATGAACGAGGAAGCGTATAAGAAAACTGTCGAGACAAATAAAGTTACATTCTATAGCCGTACAAAGCAGAGATTGTGGACTAAAGGCGAGACAAGCGGCAACTTCCTCAACGTTGTTGAGATTAAGAATGATTGCGACAAGGACACTTTGCTGATTAAAGTCAATCCGCAAGGACCGGTATGTCATACAGGCGCTGACACATGTTGGAACGAGAAGAATGAGAACCCACTGATGTTCTTGGCAGAGCTTCAGAGATTTATAGAGAAAAGACATGAGGAAATGCCGGAAGGCTCATACACAACAAGTTTATTCAAGGACGGATGTCACCGTATGGCCCAGAAGGTTGGCGAGGAAGCGTTGGAGGCAGTCATCGAGGCCGTGGCAAACAACAATGAGCGTTTGGTATACGAGGCATCAGACATGCTGTATCACCTCATCGTCCTTTTGACTTCAAAGGGATTGACAATTGAGAATCTGGCCGAGGAGCTTGCAGTAAGACATGATCCTAACTGGCACAAGCACTAATAAAGAAGAGACATTTCACATATCTTCGTGTTTACGTCAACAAAATAATGTTCATTATTGATAATCCGAATGTTATATGACTTTGATTGATTACAAAAATGTCAATATATACCAAGAATCGCAGATGGTTCTCAAAGACGTGAGTTTCACAGTCAACGAAGGAGAATTCATCTATCTCACTGGTAAGGTAGGCTCAGGAAAGAGTACTTTGCTAAAAACCATTTACGCAGAGATTCCTGTCTGTGAGGGTAAGGCTGAGGTATTAGGGTTTGACATAACAAAAATTAAGCAGAAGAGAATACCAGAGCTTAGACGTAAGCTTGGAATAATATTCCAGGATTTTCAGTTGCTGACAGATAGAACAGTTGAAGCCAACCTCAGATTTGTGCTAAAGTCCACAGGATGGAAAGATAAGCACGAGATGGACCAGCGTATAAAAGACGTGCTGGAACTTGTCGGAATGAGTACAAAAGGCTATAAAATGCCAAACGAGCTCAGTGGTGGTGAGCAACAAAGAATCAGCATCGCCAGGGCAATACTGAACAAACCGCAGCTGATTCTTGCTGACGAGCCAACGGGTAACCTCGATGTAGAGACAAGCAACAACATAACAGAGCTGCTGCAAGATATATGTAAAGCAGGTTCAACGGTTATCATGATTACTCACAACATGAATCTTCTCTCAAAGTATCCGGGAAAAGTATACAGATGTGAGGATCACACGCTCAGCGAGCTCAACGTGCCGGAGTCGTTCGACTTGTCACAACTCAGCGATGAGGAAGTCACGTTCTTCGAGAGTAAGTCCGAGGAAGAAAAGGCTAAGCAGAATGCTGAACAAAGACAAAACGCCGACAACACCGAGAACGTCGCAGTGAAGCCAGAGCCTAACAGGACGAGGGAAGACCTGTCCAAGCACAACCTTCAGCCGATAGATTTGGACGGATTCTGTCCGAGTGATATAACCGAGATTGACAATATCATCAGGAAGCATAACACTGATGAAGTCATTGATTAAATAAAAGAAATATAAAGAATCAATATATTCACTATGAAAGTACTTAAATTTGGTGGAACATCTGTAGGCACTCCTCAGAGAATGAAGGATGTCGTAAAGCTGATAACAGACGGAGAGCAGAAAATCGTCGTTCTTTCCGCTATGTCAGGAACAACAAACACATTGGTTGAGATATCCGATTATCTCTATAAGAAGAATCCAGAGGGAGCAATGGAGACAATCAATATTCTTGAGCAAAAATACAAGAAACATGTTGACGAGCTCTACAACACAGATGAGTTCAAGAAAAAGACTCTTGAGTTCCTGAAGCAGGAGTTCGATTACTTACGTTCTTTCACCAAGGGTATTTTTACCATGTTTGAAGAAAAGATAATTGTCGGACAAGGTGAAATCCTCAGCACTAACATGGTGACTAATTATCTTATTGAGAACGGATACAACGCAGTGCTCATTCCTGCTCTCGAGTTTATGAGAACAGACAAGAACGCAGAGCCGGACCTTCAGTACATCAGAGAGAAAATCCAGGTTCAGTTGGACGAGAACAAGAACAAGGATATATATATCACACAAGGTTTCATCTGTCGTAACGCCTATGGTGAGGTCGACAACCTTCAGCGAGGCGGCTCAGACTATTCCGCATCATTGATTGGCGCCGCAGTCAACGCTTCTGAGATTCAGATATGGACAGACATTGACGGAATGCACAACAACGACCCACGTTTCGTGGACAAGACATCCCCTGTAAGCCACTTGCACTTTGAAGAGGCTGCAGAACTGGCTTACTTCGGTGCAAAGATACTTCACCCGACTTGTGTACAGCCAGCTAAATTCGCTGGTATACCAGTTAAACTTCTTAACACTATGGAACCTACAGCTCCAGGCACAATCATCAGCAACGAGACTGAGGCAAAGAAAATCAAAGCCGTTGCCGCTAAGGATAACATCACATCAATAAACATAACGTCAAGCCGTATGCTGCTCGCACACGGGTTCTTACGTAAGGTGTTCGAAATCTTCGAGAGCTACAAGACAAGCATCGACATGATCACGACAAGCGAGGTTGGGGTTACTGTGACTATCGACAACACAACCAACCTGCCAGCCATATTAGACGAGCTTAAGAAGTTCGGACGTGTTAAGGTGGATGAGAATATGTGTATCATCTGTGTCGTTGGCGACCTTGACTACCACAACGTGGGATTTGAGGCAAAGGCTACTGACGCACTGAAAGATATTCCTGTTCGTATGATCTCATACGGAGGCAGCAATCACAACATCTCCTTCCTTATCTCTGCGGAAGACAAGAAGCATGCGCTTCAGTCATTGTCTGACCATTTGTTCAACAATAAATAATGTAATATATTATCCATCCAAGCCCGGCATAGGGTTTTGGATGGATGATAGTAATATATTAACAGCCGGCACATAGACATACACACGGCTGACACATTATTCGGAAACATACATATTATTCGGGAAGATACAGAATAATATGTATTCGTAACACGGATATACATATTCAATTATTAATAACGACAAATTGTTTTACTGATTAAAACAGGTATGACAAACGTCTTTACAAAACACAAGTAAAGAGATTGACTTATGGATATAGCAAACACAAACAAACTCAGTGGCATTCGCACTCCGTATTACTACTACGACACTAATCTTTTGCGCGACACGCTTAAAAGCATCAATGACGAGGTATCTAAGTATGACGGATATTTCGTCCACTATGCCATCAAGGCAAACGCAAACCTGAAGTTGCTGAAAATCATCAAGGATGCCGGATTCGGTATAGACTGTGTCAGCGGAGGAGAGATAGAGAGAGCTTTGGAAGCTGGCTTCTCGTCTGAGAAAATCGTGTTTGCAGGAGTAGGAAAGAGTGACTGGGAGATTGAACTCGCAGTGGACAACAACATATTCTGCTTCAACGTGGAGAGCATACCTGAACTCGAGGTCATAAACGAGATATCCGCAAAAAAAGGCAAAGTGTCAAATGTCTGTTTCAGAATCAACCCAAATGTTGGAGCGCATACACACGCCAACATCACAACGGGATTAGCTGAAAATAAATTCGGCATCGCAATGGAAGATATGGAAGACATAATAAAGATGTCATCCACAATGAAGAACGTAAACTTTATTGGACTTCACTTCCATATCGGTAGCCAAATCTTGGATATGTCGGATTTCGTGGCTTTGTCAGAGAGAATAAACGAGCTGCAAGACAAACTTGTGGCTGACGGCATAAAACTGCAAATCATCAACGTGGGAGGCGGACTTGGCATCGACTACCAGAACCCGCAGGAAAACTCAATACCAAACTTCAAGGACTATTTCGCCACATACCACAAACATCTGAAGTTACGCCCTGGACAGACCGTACACTTCGAGTTGGGTAGGGCTGTTGTCGGACAGTGCGGCGCACTCATCACAAGAGTGAACTACATGAAGAAAGGCGCAGTGAAACAGTTCGCCATCGTCGACGCGGGAATGACAGACCTCATACGCCCGGCATTATACGACGCAGTCCACAAAACCATAAACCTGACAAGTGACGAGCCTGAGCAGCTTTATGACGTTGTGGGGCCAATATGTGAGTCGAGCGACGTGTTTGTCAAGGACATAAAACTGAACGCTGTGAGACGCGGAGACATAATCGCAATGCTGTCAGCAGGCGCTTATGGTGAGATTATGGCGTCACAGTATAACTGCAGGAGACTTCCGGAGAGCTATACCTCTGACGAGATTTGATTATAATCTCCTCTGTCGACTGATATCGACAGATGATAAGTCGTACGTATCGGGCTTACTTGACTAACCACATCATAGCCTCGTTCTATTAGTATTCAAACTGTAACGACCGACACGGCACAAAGAATGAAAGTCGTCTTTGTACCTTATATATAATTCATCATTGTCTGAAGTGACGAAGATAGCGCAATAAGCACCGTCATCAGTTCGTCCACATCGAAGAACATATAAGAAATAAGGTGAACAGAAATGACAAACGATATAGATAATTTGTCATGTAAAATTCACAAAACGGCAAAAATGTCAGCATGAAACATGCTGGCATCTTTTTTGTTGTTTATGAAGGGAAATAAATAATGACAAAATAAATAATCAAAATGGATAACGAGAACGTAGAAGAAAAGAATATAGAGTCTGAGGAGATGGATATGGAGAAAGATACGGACTCCAGTGAGAACATCTCTGAAAAGACTGAGACAGAAAAGACAGAAGAGGAAGTGAAAGAGCCGACAGTAGAGGAGAAACTCGCTGAGGCGGAGGCTACAATTGCTAAGCTTAAGGAGCAAGCTTTATATAAGCAGGCCGAGTTTGACAATTACCGCAAACGAAGCATCGCTGAGAAAAGCGAGCTGATTCATAACGGCGGACAGAAAGTAATCACCAATCTTCTTCCGATAATCGATGACTTAGAGCGCGCGGAGAGTAACATGGACAAGATGGACGACGTGAAGGCGGTGAAAGAGGGCGTGGCTCTCATCATCGACAAATTCCTCAAGGCACTCGCAAAAGAGGGACTTAAGAAGATTGACTGCGTCGGACAGGACTTCAATACAGACTACCACGAGGCGATAGCATTGGTGCCAGGATTGCCTGAGGACCAGAAAAACAAGGTGATTGATTGCGTGGAATGTGGTTACACCCTTAATGACAAGGTGATACGTCACTGTAAGGTCGCTGTGGCTCAGTAACATTCATATGTGTTGATTATTCTTATAACATAACATTAAGATATAACTCTGATGACTAAAAGAGATTACTACGAAGTGCTTGGAGTGGACAAAAACGCTTCAGACCAACAGATAAAGGCCGCTTATAAGAAATTGGCCATCAAATATCATCCGGACAGAAACCCGGGTAACAAGGAGGCCGAGGAGAAATTCAAAGAGGCTGCAGAGGCTTATGATGTGTTGCATGACCCCGAGAAACGCCAACGCTATGATCAGTTCGGACATGAGGGGCTGAATGGCATGGGTGGATTCAGCGGAGGACAAGGCTTCGACATGAATGATATCTTCTCCGCATTCAGCGACATCTTTAACGGTGGAGGATTCGGCGGAGGATTCAGCGGTTTCAGTAACTTCGGAGGTGGTCAGCAAAGAGGACGTAAGCCGGTGTTCCGAGGTAGAGACCAGAGAATGCGTGTACAGCTCGACCTGTCAGAGATTGTCAATGGAACGACGAAAAAGTTCAAGGTCAAGAAGGATGTGGTCTGCTCTCATTGTAACGGCTCAGGCTCAGCTGACGGAAAAACTGATACATGCGGCACGTGTAAAGGTAGCGGATATGTGCTGCGTCAGCAACGTTCCATATTAGGCATGATGCAGACACAAAGCGTGTGCACCGCCTGCAATGGTGAAGGTACGACAATCAAGAATAAATGCCAATATTGTCACGGCGAGGGCATCGTTCCTGGCGAGAGCATCGAGGAGATAAAATTCCCAGCGGGTCTTCAGGAAGGAATGGTTCTGACACTCGAGGGAAAGGGTGGTGCCGGACGTCACAAAGGTATCAACGGCGACTTGCAAATCGTCATCTCAGAGAAGGCGCACCCTGAGCTTTTACGTGATGGTAATGACATCGTTTACAACCTCTTACTTACTATTCCACAAGCCACATTAGGTTGTCAGGTCGAGGTTCCGACAGTCGACGGAAAGGCTAAGCTGACAATAGAGCCAGGTACACAGCCGGGAACAGTGCTGAGACTGAGAGGCAAGGGTATTCCTGAGGTTCAGGGATATAACAGAGGACATAAGGGTGATGAGCTGGTGAACATCAGCATTTACGTGCCACAAACTCTCACGAAAGACCAAAAGAAGGCTATGGAGTCGTTTGCCAACAGCAGCGAGTTCACACCTAACGAGAGCATGAAGAAGAAGATTTTCGAGAAGTTCAAGGCTCTGTTTGATTAAAGTACACTCGTCAAACAAATGATATTAACTTAGACAGAAAGTGTCATGTTGATGACACTTCCTGTCTTTTTGTATGACAATTTGTCACTCAAGGTTATTGAAACATCAATAATCAGACAGCAACATCTGAACTGAAAGACTAAAGATACTAGGCTAACATGTAGCCAAACACATATCACCTTATAATGGGACAATAATTATCAAGTCCTCAACCAAGAAAAACAAAGTGGAAAAACAGACAATTTGGTCTCTAACCAAATTTCTTATGACTTTTTTTTTATCTAAAACAGGGCAACTTACTGATATTCTTAAAACAAGGCTTCTAAAAACTTTGTGTCTCTTTTTTGAAATTCTTAGGTTAGGATATAGTCTATACGCAGGTCTGAGAATTTAAAAATCCTAACCTGAACTTTTCAACGTCCTAACCTAAGATTTTCACATAAGGAATAAACCACGAGAAAATTCCAGAAGTCATTTTTTCGTTGTCATGTGTCAACGGAAAAAGAGGAGTTTCGAACAGTGAAAATTATGTGTGCGGATAGGAAATTTGGTAAGTAATAATCACAATGATTTAAGGCGTATAAACTCAAGGAATTGGCATAACAAATACACGTTTGCCCCTACTAATGTTGTAACCATCCAGTAAACAATATAATTTCACAGTCTTAGTTTCAGTGAATTTGAATATGGATTTCCATGTTTGGCAGACAATATAGATTTGTATTACACATTGTAATAAATATTAACAAAAATCCGCAATGTCATTCGGCATTGCGGATAATTCATTTATTAGTATTAGTGTTTACACGTTTTACGGATACTTAGACCATATCACAATATCTGCATCTCGGTGTCACAAGATATCAGAATGTCATTCTGAACATGAAACGTATGCCCCATTTGTTTGTGTTAGGGTCGTCCAGATACGTCAGTCGTCTCACATAATCAACCTCGATAAGCTTGAATATGTTATGAATGCCTATACGCATCTCGACATAAGGTCTCTTCGTATCCATGTTCACCGTGTTCTGCTCATATGTACCGTCTGCGTTGAAATGACCAGGGAAATAAAACAGGTCTGAGTCTGTATAGTTGGAGCTGGCCGGATTATTATTGTCCGTCAGTTGTCCCCAAAGGACATTAAATCCGATTAACTCACGCCATTTCAGTTTACGAATGAGAGGAATACGATTCAGAATCTTTCCGTTCATATCCCATTCTGTGATAAGAGACACATAACGGTCATTCAAGAACTCATTGCTGGATATGAGGTTGAAGCAATAGTCCTCCAAGATGTAAGCCTGATTGGCTGCAGGATGAATAAGCAACGGGAAAGGAACTTTGTTCCATTGTATGCCCGCCTTGATGTCATTATCCCATTTACCCCATGAGCCAAACCAGAAACGCTTGTAGATGCCCACCTCTGTGACATTGTAGTTATAGTCGCCGCCAAACAGTCCCTTAACTCCCATCGTGTGACTGACGGATAGGATAGGGGCGTCCTTGTTCACTTTGATTCTTCTCTGCTTGGTGTTGATATAAGTAGCGCCAGGCTCGAATGATATTCCGGCCTTAAACTCAGAAATTCTGTAGGAGTCAGTCAAACCTGTTATTCCGTCAGGGCTGACATTTCCGTTAAGAGGTTGAAAGAACAGAGCGTCGACAGCCTTGTTGTGGTTGGCGGTGAACTGAGCGTAGAGCTTCAGTCCTGTTTCAAACTCCCTCGTGTAGTCAAGCCTGACCTCCTTCGTATGTGTATACTGGTCCACTTTACTTGTCTGCAACGCCAAGAACATGTTATCCTTATCAGTAGGAATAAACTTGTCGAAAGGAGAGCGTATGTCATTCCAATAATACAGAGAGAGATTGTTCTGCGGGAACTCTCGTGTCAGATAAGCCTTCTTGTTGAAGGAATAAGTCAGCTGCAGCTTTCCATACATATTATTAGTCTTAGTACCGTATGCCACGTATCCATTCATAAAGAAATGTGGTGACAGGTTGGCTGTGGTGAGAGCTGACAATCGGAATCGCCAAGAGTCATAATGATTATGTGAGACAATGGTGTTTATCGGTCCAATGTCGACCTTATTATTCTGCAATGAGTCACTTGTCTCCACGAAGTTCTCGATAAGCGCCTTGACGCCGAAGATGATGTACTTGAATCCTTTTATGTGAGTCAGCTTATCCATGAAGCCATCCATCTTGCTCTCGCTTTCGGACAGCTCCACGTCACGGTATTCCTTCCAGTAATTGTCAGACTGCATCTCCGCGTCAGGCTCTTTGTAGACGTCACCCTTAATGCGTTTGAACACGGATTTAGGTATCTCATCATAACACACGTCTTTGATTCGTGTAGTCCTCTGACAAAGGAAATTGCCAGCCCATTTCGTCAGTCTCAGCTCCACGAGCATGTCATTGACAGTGGCGACACGTTCTCCTCCCGGCAGTTCTTCCAATTCCTGTCTGATAATCATGTTATCGACGAAATTCACGTCACTGCGTTTGGGAATGTTAAGTTCAACTCTTCTTACCTGATATGAACTGTCACAAAGAATGTGCAGGTTGCCGGAGAATCCAAAATCTTGCTGGTTGTTCGGCAAAAAGCCCACCTCAATGACTTTCTCACCCTCGACAATCAACGTGTCCTGGATGTAATAACGATAGAAGCTAATGGCATTATCGGCGATAGGACTCTTAAACTGGTATTGCAATAAACGGCACTCATTCTGATAGATATCAACATCGGTGAACACCTCATTAAGAATTGTAGTGATAATCTCGCCTGTGTTAATAAGTTCATTAACACCTTTGTTACTTTCAGCTTTTATCACAGTTTTCAAGCTGTTGTTGGCTTTACTGTAGAATACTTGTGATATCTTTTCCTCAACAGTAAGAGGAAGGATGAGCTTTTCCGTCACCGGGTGTCTCTCCACGTGGTCCTTCAAGAACGAGAATTTCTTGTAGTCCTCTTTCTCAAACACCTTTTCAGTCACGTCATTCAGGGAGAACACCATCTTCTCATACTTGTTGTAAGTAAAGTATTCACGACTTCTTAGATCAGACGAGCTTTTTCTTTCAATGACCTTACGCATCAGCTCAACTGCCGGATTGTTCTTACGAGAATACTTCGTTTTCTTACCTGCCACCACGACACCTGACAGGATGCGAGCCTCAGGAACAAGTTTGATGACGAGATTCTGATTCTTATTCTTTATCTTATCGAGCTTTATGACCTGTGTGATATAACCAATAGTATGTATGGTCAGCTCGTTCCACGAAGAATCCTCCTTAATAACAAACATTCCGTTTTCATCTGTCATCTCTCCGCAATTCTTTCCCTCGTAATAAACATTTACATAGTCCAAAGGCTGACGGGTCTTTGAATCTATAACTTTTCCTGTTACCTGTGCGAGAGACACTACTGTGGAAATAACATAGAATAACAAAAAGAATATACGTCTCATCAATTATGTGGCTTGTTAGGAATATTAATACTGATAAACGTGAAAAGACACAACAGACGGAATGTGACAGACATATGGCATGATGGAGAACACCTTACTCGACGCGCGTAAGGAAACATCATGAAATGTTGACAACATGAACGTCTTCCGGAAACTGAATGAGACACAGAGACCTAACGTGTCAGACATAACTTCCGGACAAAACGCGAAGTTAACACTTTTCATCGTCTCACGTTGTTCGTTTATAACACCAATAGTGTCCCAAAAGTCGTATAACGGCTTATTTTAACATAATATCACACAACTCAGCAATATTTGTCACCACGACAGACGGCACAGACTCGTCTACCACCTCATCTCCCCATCCCTTACCTTTTATCCATATCGTCTTGCATCCAATGCTATCAGCAGGAACTATGTCTTTAGAGAATGAGTCGCCAACAACCAACACCTCTGAGTTCTTCAGATTATCGTCATCAAGACCTATATTTTCTCTCAACGCATCTACACCTAACTGGAATATACGTGGATCAGGCTTACGGACTCCGACGACAGCAGACTCGATGACGTCCTTGAAATATTCAAGATTAAAGTCCTTTAATATTGTATGAATGTTACCATAGAAATTACTGACAAGAACAAGAGGGTAGTGAACACTCAGTTGCTCTATCACGGGTCTGCTGTTTTTTAACACACGCAACACGTAGTCATAACAATAACGAGCCACTCCCTGTGACTTACTCACACGCTCATCCTCGGAAACAGTCCACACTTGGCGTTGAACAAGGTCTTGTGTCTCCAGGTCACACTTAATCATCAGAAGGTCAAGGAAATTATGCTCAGGTTTGATATATGGCGTTTTCGCCAATGCGCGCTCAGCGAACACATAACTATTTCTAAACTCTTCTTTGTTGACTGGGATTGCCTGATCCTGATATCCCTCCCAAAGAACCTCGCTCCAATGAACACTATTGGTGTCTATTGTTCCACCATAGTCGAAGATAATTCCTTTAATATCTTTTAGCATACTAAAACGCTGTTAGTTATTAGTTATCACTTCTCATTCAACTCGTCAACCAGTTTCTCACAGAATCCCTCATGATAATGTATCATATGTAGTCTGATGGCAGAGAAAACAAATATCTCTACAGTAATGACAAGTAAAGGCATATCCGCGATACAACTGATGTACAAGAAGATGGCGCGCCAGTTGAACGTCAAGGCATTTGTCCATTTCAACACAGGAAAACTCAGACTTCTGAATCTTTCTGAGAAGTCACCAGGGATATTTTCCCCATACTTCTCACGTAATACGGTAAGAAGTCTCTGCAACTGTGGTGTGTCCTTACTTTGATTCTTACACCAGTTAGTGTAGAAGAACTGAAAGAATTTCTCAATGAAATTGTCTTTCCACGTCAAGTTGTCATAAATGGCTTTTTGTGACTCGTAAGTGTCAGCCTCACTGTTGTTCTTTCCTTTGATGAACAGCAGATGTATATTTCTGTAATAATCAGAGCTACGGCACTGTTTCGGATGACAGCCAAAGCCGTCATAAGCTATATACAGGAACACAAGGATATTCCAAAGACATCCCTCCTCGAATCCGAACATAGGATGTCTCCACATTCTGAACACAAGAGCGAAATAGATGAAAACGTACCACACATCTCCTGCGGCACCGTCAAGTATTCTTCCCAACTTGGTTTTCTGACCTGTCATTCGAGCCAGCTGCCCATCAGCGGAGTCATAGAAATTGGCCCAAGCCAACAACAGAACACCAAGAATATTGATGTATAATCCTTGAAGCCCAGAATAACGGTAAGAGTCAAAATAAAAACAGATACCCGCACCAGCACCAAGAAACATGGATATGATTGTTACCGTATTTGGATGTACACCAAGCTTTTTGAAAAACACTGCCCACAGATAACCTATCGGCCTCGTCCAATACTTATCGATGTTCTCCTCCGTGTCAGAGGACTTGATAGTTGAATTTATTTTGTCTTTTCTGTTTCTCATATATATACACTAATTACTCATTATCTTGTAACACTTCATTTTTCTATCTTCTCAACCATACTCATGATTCTGCTGACAATGGCGTCAGCGGCTTCCTCACGACAGCTACAAAGCGTCCGCTCTTTCCCATCTGATTACACAAGACCTTACGTCCCTCACTGTTCGTCACGTACTTAGGTTCCACGAAATATGTGTGGCTATGTCCTCCCAGCACAATATCAATATTACGGCTACCCTTAATAAGCTGCTCGTCATTTATTGTCTCAACATTCCATCCGAGATGTGACAAACAGACGACAAGGTCACACTTCTCGACATTCTTCAGGTAATCAGCCACCTCATTGACACAATCAATAGGATTCATAAAGACCGTAGCGCCACTATTTGACTTGGACACGAGTCCATCCAATATCGTACACACAGCGGTAACGCCGATCTTGACACCCTTTCTCTCGATAATAGTATACTTCTTCACATATGGAGCCACCGGAGTGTTGGAGAAGTCATAATTACAACACAATATCGGGAAGTTAGCCATCTTGAAAATCCTCGCCATATTATCCAGACCAAAGTCGAACTCATGATTACCTATAGTGGCGGCGTCATAGCGCATCCTGTTCATCAGGCTCACCTCCACCTCTCCCTTGAACAGATTGTAATACACCGAGCCCTGAGAGAAATCTCCGCTGTCGAACAGCAACAGGTCCGGGTCAGCCTTACGGTACTCGTCGACCAAAGCGCAACGCCTCAGATAACCTCCCTTGTTAGCCATCGCTGTGTCCTGCAGGTTAGGATTTATCCGTTCTATACAGCTGTGAGTGTCATTTGTGTGTATAATGAAAATATTCTCCGAAGAGTCCGTCTGAGCGTAGCAAGAGTAAGTGGAGATAAAAAAAGACAACGTGATGAAACGTAATATATTCATAGAAAAAAATCTTTAGTGTAAAAAAACAAAATTATTTCTTTATGACAGTCCTACCCTCTATCCTCGAACCAATCATCTCACCTTTAGCCTCAGCCTCCATTACCTTATTCATGTATATATCCCTGACCAACATATCAGTGTTATACACATTAAAAGACTTGGTGAAAGCCCTCATATTGTCATTACCCTCGCACAGATAATCCAGTGTAGCCACTCTGTACGTCTTGCTCTTCTTTATTTTTTTTCCGTTAAGACGAGCGCTTTTAAGCGTCATATTCTTCTCGTAGACGATTTCGACGCCGTGGCTGACTCCCTCACCACCGAAGACAGAGAACTGTCTGAAAAGCTCAAGCACGTCAACACCTTTCATCGACACAATCACAAGCTTGTTCTGGAATGGAGAGAACTCAAAGATATCACCGGTGGTAATCTCGCCGGCAGGCAAAGAGCTACGGAGACCACCAACGTTAACGATTGAGAAATCAGCCTTTTCTCCCCTCTTGTCATGCTGATGCGCAGACTCCAAGAGAACATCCGCCGCCCAATTGGACAACAGACTCTCCGGACGGGCGGCAGACAACAACATTGAGCTGTGCCCCAAGACTCGTCCCACCACACTGTCCACAGACGTCTTATATTTACCGATGAAGCGAAGAGCATCCTTCGCACTCTCACACGAATCCAGCACACTGGTCACCTCAACACGCTTTGCCCTGATGCCACTCAACGTGTAATTCTGAGACAAAACGGGTGTACAAAATGACAGAGAAATGGCAAAAACACCAAATATTCTATTATTCATCATATAAACCAATTGAATTTTCAATCAAAATTAATAGAATTCTCACTAACAAAAAAGTTTTAGATAAGTTTTTTAGCCTTTTTCTTCTCAGACAGAAAAAAAAAACATAAATTTGCGTGCTTAACGTAAAGCAATACCAGATAATAATAAAACTAAATACACAAAATGGCAAAAAAAGACAACCAAAAGAATGCAGCGGAAGAGGCAATAGGCTTGGACGTGCAGCTTAACAAAGCCGAAATGGCTATCGAGAAAAACTGGAAGATTGTGTGCGCAGCTATCGTGGCGTTTGTGGTCATCGTTTCCGGATTCTTTCTCTGGAAGAACCACATGAAGTCCGTAGAGGAGAACGCTCAGAAGGCCATTGCAGCCAGCCAGATGTTGTTCATGCAGCAGCAGTATGACCAGGCATTGAACGGTGACGGCACCGGCAGTGTCGGTTTTGTTAAGATTATCGACCAGTACAGCGGCACAAAGACTGCGAACCTCGCTAAGTTGTACGCCGCTATATGCTACGCTAACACAGGTAAGACTGACGAGGCTATCAAAATGTTCGACGACTTCGACCAGAAGGACGACGTGATGATCTCACCTATGAGCATAGCAGCTCTCGGTAACTGCTACATCCAGAAGGGACAGGACGAGAAAGGTGTTGAGCTGATTCTCAAGGCTGCCAAGGAGGCTGACAACGACGCTGTGTCTCCAGTATTGCTTCTTCAGGCCGCACAGACATATGAAGGTATGGGCAATGCTGACAAGGCTCTCGAACTTTACAAAGAGATAAAAACAAAATATTACCTCTCTCCTTTGGCACAGGATGTTGACAAATACATCGAGAGAGTAAGCAAATAAGTTACTCGAGGACTTAAACAATAGTATAAAACAAAAAAGAATGGGGTTTTCACTCCATTCTTTTTTCGTTTTAAACGAACCTTACGTCTTTATAGGACAACGCTCACAAATGAAAAACACATATCTAACGCATGATGTATTAAGTCCGAAACACACATCCTCATGACTCACATCTAAACAAAACCGCTGTTTTATTATGAAGTCATACAGAGCAGCCCGGTTAGCATTTGGCTTTTTTATCATACCGTGTCATACCTTCCCAGGATATAATCCTCTAACAAATCCACGGACACATCAGAAAAACAGGCACTTAAAGTCATGTCAAGAGCAATAACAAACAGGGGGAATAATTGAAAATTTGCGATGTAACTAAATTTCCTATGCCCATTTTTTGTCAAAAACAGGTTAACTTTTTGATAATCTTAAAACAAGACTTTCAAAAACCTTGTATCTCTTTTTTGAAATTCTTAGGTTAGGATATACACTACAAACAGGTCTGCAGTTTTCAAAATTCTAACCTGAACTTTTCATCGTCCTAACCTGAGATTTTCAGACGCCGAATAAGACACGAGAAAAAACTGAAAGTCATTTTTTCGTTATCACGTGTCAACGGAAAAAGAGGAGTTTCGGACAGCAAAAATTGGGGGTGCGGATAAGAAATCCGGCACGTCGGAATTACGGGAAACCGCTTCAGAAAACACACCTTGTGGCATTGGGTAAAAGCATTCGACTTGCCTACAACTTAGAAAAGCCTCCCAACTCCTTTGTTGTGATAGTATGGACCGGTAATATTATGTTTAGGGGACAGTTATGCAAAATTAACCTAAAAACTCCGTCTTTCTCATATTTTATTACTACTTTTGCGTGAGCGTTGTGGATACTCACATTCTGGCGAATTCCTCGTTTATGATATATCACTAAAGTAGTATTCATACCGCATCAGCGAAAACAAAACAATTAGATTGATTCACAGAATTTTTTAACACATCTCAAATGGCAAGCAAATATCACAACTTATCAGACTATGACATAAACTCCGTACCAAACGCATCAGGAATGAAAGTCGGCATTGTTGTCAGCGAATGGAACAACAACGTGACGGGTGCGCTCCTTGACGGAGCAGTAAACACTCTTGTCAAGAACGGAGTTGATAAGGATGACATCAAAGTGATGACAGTACCAGGAAGTTTCGAGCTCATATATGGTTCCGCACAGATGGTGAAGACAGATGTCGACGCGGTTATAGCCATCGGCTGTGTGGTCAGGGGTGACACGCCACACTTCGATTATATCTGCGCAGGCACGACACAGGGACTCTCGCATCTGAACGCCAAACAAGACAAGCCAGTCATATACGGACTGATCACAACCAACGACATGCAGCAGGCATTAGACAGGTGCGGCGGAAAAATGGGAAACAAGGGTGACGAGTGTGCCGTGACAGCAATCAAAATGATTGACTACGCGCGCAGGATCAAATAACAGAGCACAACGCTCTCCTAAATAATCATCTGACTTATCAGAAAATACAGACATAATAAGAGAATGGTAGTGGCATGGATACTGGGTATCTATGCTTCTATCATTATTATTCTTAATTTACCATTCATTCAAAGACAGATAGCTGATAAGGTAGCCGACATCTTGTCAGAGAAAATCGGGACGAAAGTGGAGATCGGGTCTGTGAATGTAGGTTTGCTTACCCGAATCATCATAAACGACATCAAGCTAACCGACAAAGACAAAGTCACAGCATTGAAAGTGGGACGTGTGTCCGCATCACTCGACTTCGCTAATATTCTTAAGGGACAAATATCGTTGCACTCCGCACAGTTGTTCAGTGCAAACGCTAAGCTCTACAAGAAGGACGTTGACTCTACTCTGAACATCCAATATGTTATCGACGCGTTTTCATCAAATGACACGACAAAGTCCAGCACGCCAAACATACGTGTCAACACTTTTATCATGAGACATGCGAACATAACATACGACATAGAGAATCTTCCGGTAAAAAAAGGATTGTTTGACATCAATCACATCAGTGTAAAAAACGCAGGCTGCAACGTCTCGCTTAAGGCGTTGTCTGAGGACTCGCTGAACGTCACACTCAAACATTTCTATGCCACAGAGCTTAACTCCGGGCTTAGCATCAAGGACTTGTCACTTAAGTGTCAAGCCAACAAGAGCAGGATGGAGATACAAAACTTCATTCTCGCACTGAAGAACTCATCTGTTGAGATACCGGAGGCCAAGATACGTCTGAAAAACAAAGACAAAGACAAAGACAAGTCTTTTGCGATAGAGGACGGCATAACCATAAACAGCACAGTGAATCCCGTTGACTTTCAATGTCTCACGACAAAACAGATAAACATTTTCCCGACAATAAACCTCAATGCAGAGATTGACGGAGACGATGAGAGAACGGAGATAAGGACTCTCCAAATCACATCTGACGATCACATGTTAAACATCGACTTTAACGGAGTGATACAAAATGCCATGAGTGACTCACTATCTCTGAGCGGAGTTATCCATGACCTGTTCATGGACAAAGAGCTCATAGGCAATACACTCGGATTTTTATCCGTTGACGAGAAAACGGCAAAAACCTTATCGAATCTCGGTGACGTGAGAATTCAGTCCGAACTACACTATGACACACACACTATGGCCGCCAAAGGCTCTGTAAGGACAGAAGCCGGAGAGATTTTGTTCGACGCAGGATGTAAGGACAAAGAGCATGTCACAGCAAAAATACAAACGGGCAACGACAATATCGCGTTGGGACAAATCTTGAACGAGGAGAGTTTGGGCGACTTGGCTCTGTCAGCTTACGCCGACCTCCACTTGGTCAAAGACAGTAAAGTGCCGAACGGAAACGTGACCATCGACGTGCCACTGTTCACGTATAACGGATACAGCTATAAGAATATCAGCATAACAGCGGACAACTCTTATGAGAACGCCAACGCAGAGATTAACGTAGACGATGATAATGTCAAATTAAATGCCGTCGTCGGACATACTCTGTCAGGCAAGAAGCGTAACGTCACTTTACACGCAAAAGTTAGTGACTTCACACCATATAAACTGAGACTAACCGACAAATATGAGAATGAAAGAATTGCCTTCCAGTTAAACACACAGGCCAGCGGCACAGACGTTGATGACATCAACGGCAACATTTCTGTTAATGACCTCATCATAACCACCGCCGACACCATCTTCAAGCTCAACAAGATAGACTTGTCTGTAGAACAACAGAACAACAGATACACAAACATAGCACTTAACAGTGACTTCGCGGAAGGACATATAAAGGGATACGGACACATATCTTCTATAGTAGATGACGTGACGAACATCTTCGCGTCACACTTGTCCGAAATAGTCAAAACGGATAACAAGAAGAGTGACTCCAACTTCACTTATGATTTGTCAGTCAAAGACTCCCCTATCATGCACCACTTTATAAATCAAGAATATAAGATTATTCACGAGGCACACATCATTGGCTCTATCGATGTTAAAAAGGACATATTCAACTTAAACGTCGACGCACCTTTATTTGAGTACGACGGCTATAAATACCGTAATGTGTCACTCACATGCTGCAATAACAAAGATCAACTGAGTCTTGTCATGAATGGACTGAGACACAATGACGAGTCTGCCATGAGAGTCAACGTCAACGCCACTTGCGCTGACAATGTGATTGAGTCAAATATCAAAACTAAAATAAAGAATAAAAACGATATTGATATTGACCTAAACGTGCTGGTCAATTTCAAGGATAGTCTCGGAAAGACTAAAACTGACATTGACATAAATGACATCAGCCTGCTAATCAATGACACATTATGGAACATCAGCCACTCTAACATATCAATATTCGAGAAGTCAATCTCATGCCACAACCTGAGATTGTATAGCGGTAATAAATTCCTGTCCATCGAAGGTACCGCATCTCCGAATCCGAACGACTCGTTAGTGGCAAAGCTAAACAACATAGAGATCGAGTACATACTAAACATAGTGAACTTCACGGCTGTCAGCTTCTCTGGTAAGGCGACAGGCGATGTCACCTTACGCAACTTACTCATCAAGCCTGACTTCAACGCTAACATAAACGTGAGGGATTTTTGCCTGCAAGACAAACTCCTTGGAAACGCACAGATAAACGGAAAATGGGATGACATTGTCAACGGAATACGACTGAGCGCTGACATCGTCAACATGTACTCTTGCAGAGATGGCCTTACAGACACATACAACCAGAAATTCGGAATAACAAAAGTAAACGGATTTGTCTCTCCGGCAGATAACGACATATATCTTAACGTTGAGGCAAAAGACACACACGCAAAAGTCCTGGAGGGTTTTCTCGGCATAATTTTCAAGGATATAGACGGATATATGAGAGGAACACTCAATATTGTGGGACCTCTCAACAAAATAGACTTGGAAGGCGACGTCACAGGCGAGATGTCCATGACATTAAAGACTACCAACGTGCCATATATGATTACAGGAGACACTATACACCTGCGAAGAGGACTTATCAGCCTCGACAACCTGAGGATATTGGACAAGTATGGCAACGTAGGACTCATCAACGGATATGTGAGACATAACTCCCTGAAGAATTTCTCTTACTCGATTGACGCCGACGCCAGATCAATACTGGCATACGACGAGAAAGAGTTCAACGCCGATAAATTCTGCGCCACCGTGTTCGCGTCAGGTACAGTACACGTGGACGGTTCTGACGGACACCCTCTTAACATCTCTGGCAACTTGTCGTCCACAAAGGGATCCGTGTTCTCTTATGATAACGTCTCTCCGGATGCTCTCACAAACAGCTCTTTCATAGAGTTCAGAGATGTGACGCAACACAAGAACGAGACAACTTACGAGGATGTAACAGACCAGAAAGAGAATGACAAGACACTGTCAGACGACTTGTCCGCATATATAATAGAAAAGAAGAAAGGAAAACAGAATTACGAGGGCGACATATATATGGATTTCCATCTTAACCTGAATCCTAACTGCGAGGTAAGACTGAGGATGGACCGTATGGACGACGCTTACATAAGTGTATACGGAAACGGTATCCTGGAAGCTAAATGGCACAACAAAGGTTCATTCCAACTGTTCGGAACATACACTGTTGACCGAGGCAGCTATCGTTTGTATATGCACGACCTCGTCTACCGCGACCTGAGTATCTCGTATGGCAGTCAGGTCGTCTTCAACGGCAATCCTTTCGACGCTGGATTACATTTGATATGTAACCACGAGATACATAACGTACCTTTGTCTGACTTAGTATCAACAGCCTCCTACAGCCAGAACAACAAGACTAAAGTGGTGTGCGTCCTCGACATATCTGGTACAATTAGCAGTATGGACTTCAAGTTTGACATCAACCTGCCAAACACCAACGACGAGACAAGACAGCTGGTAAAGAGTATGATTACTTCTGAAGAGGAGATGAACACTCAAGTGATATATCTGCTGGCCGTCAATAGGTTCTATCCGAATGATTTTGCCAGGGCTAACGGAGAGGACAAGTCTGGACAAGCTGTCAACTCGTTCGTGTCTTCCACACTCAGCGGACAAATCAACCAGATGCTCTCAAACATCATAGGAACGAACAGTAACTGGAATTTCGGAACAGGTATATCAACAGGAGAGAGAGGCTGGCAAGACATGGATGTGGAAGGTATACTGACAGGCAGACTGTTTGATGACAGACTGATCATAAATGGTAACTTCGGATATAGGGATAATACTCTCACTAACACATCCAGCTTCATTGGTGACTTCGAGTTTATGTGGAGACTGTGGCAAAACGGTAACACTTATCTGAAAGCTTACAACCAAACCAACGACAGGTATTTCACCAAGGGAACCTTGAACACTCAGGGACTGGGTATCAGTTTCCAACGTGACTTCAGCTCTTTCAGCGACCTGTTCGGACTGAAGAAGGACAATAAGGACGAGGACGAGAAAAAGAAAAAAGATGAAAGCAATAATAAACCTGACAAAACGTTCGTTAATGATAAAAACGAGATTAAAGAACAATGATAATAAATAAGCACTGCTATTTCCTTTTCATCATAGCATGGTCGCTGGCCGTGAGATCGGTGGCGCAAAGCGTGGTCATCAAGGGACGTGTCATGGACAACAACAGAGCTCCCGTTGAATTAGCACAAGTTCGCATCGAGGGAAAACCTGTGGGAACAACATGCGACTTCAACGGAAAATACCGGTTTGTATGCGAGTCGTCAGACTCTGTCGTCGTGGTGTTCTCCATGATCGGATACGAGACACGGAAACGACTGCTGAAAAATCCTACCGACTCCGTGACAATCAACATAATGCTGTCTCCTGTAGACTTACAACTCGGTGAGGTGCAAGTCAGCGAGATACGAAGACAGACGAACTCCATGACAGACGTTAACATTAAAGACACAAAACACATGGGTAACGCCTCGGGAGGCGGTGTGGAACAAATCATCGCTACGCAAGCAGGAGTAAGTACTCATAATGAGCTTAGCTCACAATACAACGTGCGTGGCGGTTCTTTCGACGAAAACTCCGTGTATATCAATGGCATTGAGGTTTACAGACCTCTGCTGATAAGAAGCGGACAACAAGAGGGGTTGTCTATCATCAATCCAGACATGGTGGAGTCAATAGGCTTCTCCGCAGGCGGTTTCGAGGCTAAGTACGGAGAGAAAATGTCTTCTGTGCTTGACATAACATATAAGAAACCGCATAATACCGAAGGCTCAATATCAGCGAGTCTTTTAGGAGCCTCAGGATATATTGGACTTGGCAACGACAAGTTCTGTATGTCACACGCCATACGCTACAAAACCATGAGTAATCTGTTAGGCACAACGGACACAAAGGGAGAATACGAGCCAAGAGACTTTGATTATCAGACTTACATACACGCCGCACCTACAAAAAACTGGTCCCTCGATTTCATCGGAGTTATCTCATTAAATGACTATAACTTCACACCAAGCGACAGAACAACAAAATTCGGAACTACAGAGGACGTGAAAGAGTTCAAAGTCTACTTCGACGGACAAGAGCAGGATAAATTCAACACATATTTCGGAGCTTTTAGCATAAATCACAAATTTAATTCCTACAATGAAATCTCATTAAACGTCTCAGCATTTAAGACTACGGAGAAGGAAACGTACGATATCAGCGGAGAATATTGGCTTAATCAAGACAGCGAGAATGAGAGCCTCGCCATCGGCAAATATCTTGAACACGCGAGAAACAGACTTAACGCATCGGTAATAAATATAGGTGCAAAAGGTAGAAGCAAGTTCGGAAAACACGACTTGCAATATGGCGCCTTGATTAAGTTTGAACATGTCAAAGAGACAATGAGAGAATGGGAAATGCGCGATTCCGCCGGATATTCAATGCCAATAAGTAATGATTATCTGTCGCTGATTTATAATCTCTCATCAGCAAACGAGGAGAAAAGCACTCACACGGAATTTTACGCACAAGACACATACCGAAAGGAATATAAGGAAGGAGATGTTATCCTGAACTATGGACTAAGACTCACTCACTGGAGCTGGAACAATGAGATATTACTCAGTCCAAGAGCTACAATAGCTTTCATCCCCGCAAACAACGACAAACTGACATTTCGCTTTTCTACCGGACTATACTATCAGACTCCATTCTACAAAGAAATGAGAGACACAACGACTGTCAACGGTAACTGCTACGCATATCTCAACAAGGAGATAAAATCACAACGCTCGATCCATTTCGTTATTGCCGGTGATTACAGGTTTAAGATCGGAAACAGACCTTTCAAATTCACCGCAGAGGCTTATTACAAAGCTCTCAACGATATCATTCCTTATAATGTGGACAACGTCAGAATTGTTTACTATGGCGGAAATATAGCTTCAGGATATGCTACTGGACTGGATATGAAAATATACGGAGAATTCGTACCAGGAACGGATTCCTGGATTAGCTGCGGCATCATGAAAACATCGGAGAAAATCAACGGCACATGGGTCCCAAGGCCTACAGACCAAAGAATAAACCTCTCAATGTTTTTCAGCGACTATTTCCCAAATACGGACAAATGGAAAGTAACACTGAAAGGTCATTACGCTGGAGGACTGCCATTCGGCCCACCACATACAGGCAGAGAAAAACAGGTATTCAGAATGCCATCATACAGACGTGTTGACATGGGAATCAGCTATAGACTGCTTAACAACGAGGATAGGCGCATAAGGAGTAACGCTCTAAAAAACTTCAAGAACATCTGGCTCGGATTAGACGTGTTTAACATTCTCGACATAAGCAACGTAAACTCTTACTATTGGGTTACAGACATCACTAACAACCAATACGCTGTACCTAACTATCTTACAGGAAGACAAGTGAATGCAAGAGTATTATTAGAGTTCTGATACAATATTAACAATCCACAAAAAATAATTATGATTTGTTTTTTGCCAAACGATAAAATACACTGACTATGACCTATCAAGAGACAACAGAATATCTATTCACAAGCGCCCCACTGTTTCAGAACGTGGGAAAAGACGCTTACAAAGAGGGACTTTACAACACAGAGACTCTTGACGAACACTTTGGTCATCCACACAAGAAATTCTTGTCGGTCCACATAGCAGGAACAAATGGGAAAGGCTCGTGCTCACATACCATAGCATCAATTTTACAAGCAGCCGGCTACAGAGTTGGTCTGTTCACCTCACCACACCTGACTGATTTCAGAGAGAGAATAAAAGTCAACGGAAAGATGATTTCCGAGGATTACGTCGTACGATTCGTTGAAGAGAACCGCTCGTTCTTCGAACCATTACACCCTTCTTTTTTTGAACTGACAACATCGATGGCATTTAAGTATTTCGCCGAGCAAAACGTGGACATCGCAGTCATTGAGGTCGGATTAGGAGGAAGACTTGACTGTACAAACATAATAAGACCTCTTATTTCAATAATAACTAATATAAGCTTTGACCACGTGGCTCTGCTCGGTGACACATTGCCGAAAATCGCAAGGGAAAAAGCAGGAATAATAAAGAAAGGTGTACCCGTTGTCATCGGAGAAAATAACGATGAAACCTATCCTGTGTTCAAACAGCAATCCGAAATCATTGGAGCACCAATAACTTTCGCAGAGAATGATAAGGAGATTATATCGTATCAGTTATGCACAAACGGGGGAATTGACTACAAGACAGTCTCATTCGGAAATTTACACTCCGAATTAGGTGGTATATATCAGGTCAAAAACGCCAACACTATCTTGACTGCGATAAAATTATTACGACAAGCATTACCACGTGAGATAAGCTACACAGCCATACACAACGGCTTTAATAACGTGTGTAAAAGCACAGGTTTAATGGGAAGATGGCAAACAATTAACACTCACCCTCTTACAATTTGTGACACTGGACACAATGTAGGATGCTTCATCTACTTGACAAAGCAATTAGCCCCAATCATATCAAAAACAAAAGCTAACGGAGCAACAGCAAGAATAGTATTGGGCATGGTCAATGACAAAGACGTCAGCGGCGTTTTGTCTATGCTTCCGACAGAAGCAACGTATTATTTCACTCAGGCAAGTGTAAAACGCGCTCTGCCTCATAATGTCATGAAAGAAAAAGCCATGTCATACAACTTACATGGCGACTCATATCCCACAGTTCAAGACGCTTATCTGAGAGCATGCGAAGACTCAAACCAAGATGATTTCATCTTCATCGGAGGCAGCAGTTTTGTGGTGGCAGATTTGTTGACATTTGTTAAGAAAATGTATTCCAAAAAATAATTGAGAATAAGAAAATATTAGTGTTTTTATTCGTTCAATTAAAAAAAATATATTTTATTTGCACATAAATTGTTGCAGACCCCAATTATCGGGGATTGATGCGTGAAAAATACAAACCTAAAAGTAATAGAATAATGAGCACACCTCAACAAAACCTATGCGGTCTCAATCCCGCAGATTTTCAGAAAGAGATTAACGGAAAAAAGACAGGTCTCTACATACTTAAAAATAAGAGCGGATATGAAGTGGCTGTAACCAATTACGGAGGAGCCATAGTTGCGATTATGGTGCCAGATAAAAATGGAAAAGTAGCTAACGTTATACAGGGACACGACACTATTGACGGTGTCATCAACTCACCAGAGCCATACCTCTCTACACTTATCGGACGATTCGGCAATCGTATCTGCAAAGGTAAGTTCCAGCTTAACGGCAAGGAGTACAGTCTTGCAATAAATAATGGTCCGAATGCCCTTCATGGAGGACCTACAGGACTTCACGCACAGGTATGGGACGCATACCAGACTGGTGACCAGAATCTGACGCTAAACATAGTGCTTCCATACGGACACGAAGGTTTCTCCGGTGAAGTTAAGATTGCAGTGGAATACACATGGACAGACGATAACGAGTTGATTCTTGAGTACCTTGCCACAACAAACAAGAAAACCATAATCAACCTCACTCACCATGCCTTTTTCTCAATCCAGGGCATTGCGAACCCTACTCCAGGCATCGAGGATCAGTTGCTTGAGATGAACTGTGACTTCTACATTCCTATCGACAGCACGTCAATACCTACTGGTGAGATAAGAAAGGTGGATGGCACGCCGTTCGACTTCCGCAAAGCAAAGCCTATAGGTCAGGACATTGACGCTGACGACGAACAAATCAAGAACGGAGCAGGATATGACCATTGCTTTGTCTGCAATAAGAAAGAAGTTGGCGAATTGACTTTGGCGTGCAGACTGACAGACCCCAAATCCGGAAGAGTACTGGAGACATACACAACGGAGCCTGGAGTTCAGGTGTACACAGATAACTGGGCGGACGGCTACCCTATCCAGCACGGCGCAACAGCACCAAGACGTTCAAGCATATGCTTTGAGTGCCAGCACTTCCCTGACTCTCCAAACCGTCCATACTTCCCTTCAACAGTACTCAATCCAGGGGAGAAATACGCACAAAAGACAATATACAAGTTTGACACCTTGTAAAAATACACACAGCCTAAGAGTCACGGGTACACAGCGTGATTCTTAGGCTTTTAGAAGAAATACAAACAATTAATAATCAATCTTTTAAACTAACAAACAACATGTCACAAAAAAATCAACAAAGCTATCTCTTTCCGTTGATTATCGTGTTCATTGTGTGTTTCCTTATTGGATTCGTGACAACGATGAACAACTCAATGATTGAGTTCTGCAAAGAAGCTTTCAACCTCACAGACACGCAAGGACAACTTGTAAACACGTTCTTCTACGGTGCATATTTCTTCTCAATTCCATTCGCCATGATGATGAATAAGATCGGCTACAAGTCTACTCTTGTACTCGGACTCACAGTGGTAGCCATGGGCTTCGTAGCAAACTACTTTGGCGTATCAGCCTCACTTGACTCATCAAATGTCTACACAGTATTCCTTTGCTGTATGAGCCTTGTTGCCCTCGGCGTTGTAATGCTTCAGCTCGTTGCAAATCCATACGTCATGGTTCTTGGCGCTCCTGAGAGCGGTGCATTCCGCATGACACTCTCACAGGCTTTGAACTCCGTTGCCACAACAGTAGCACCAATGTTCATTACATATGTCATAATCGCAGGCAAGCCCAAGGTACCAGCTAACGTGCCTGGTCCATTCCTTGGTCTTGGAATCTTCACACTGGTGATTGCAGCAATTCTTTTCTTCATCAAGCTTCCAGATCCAGACAAGGACAAGTCAGAAGATAACTCAGACATCAAAGTTGACACAAAGCAGTACAAGAGTTCTGTATTCCAATATCCACACGTATGGTTCGGCGCTATCGCCATAGCAATGTACATGGGTCTTGAAATTGGTATTCCATCTATGCTCCCAGCATTCTGGAAGGCTAATCCAAACCTTCAAGGTTCAGCCACAGACTTCCTCCCATTCTATTGGGGCGGTATGATGGTAGGCCGTTTCGTCGGATCAGCTATCCTCGCTAAGTTCCAGGCACGTCAGCTTCTCACAGCATGTATCATAGGTGGTGCAATATGTGTCGGCATCTCGTTCGTATTGCCTGGAATGTCTGCTGTATACGCAATGCTTGCGGCAGGTCTCTTCCACTCTGTCATGTGGCCTCTCATCTTCAACCTTGGTCTTCAGGACCTTGGTCCACACACAAAGAATGCGTCAGGTCTCATAAACATGGGTGTACTTGGTGGTGCCACTCTTCCGCTCCTCATGGGATTAATCGTTGACAATCCATCATTAGGTGTCGGTGTGGCAATCATGCTCATGTTCGTTTATTACGCATACGTATTCTGGTTCTGCAACTTCGGTAGCAAGATCGGATTAAATAAATAAAACAACAAAACAAAAAAAACCTCATCATACAAGAGGATAACGAAATAAGATTTTTTAATGTTAAACCTTATAAAACACTAATTGATTATGAGATTAACTATAGATGACGTAAGACAGCGTTTCCTGAAGCACCTCGGTGGTGAGCCAGGATCAGTTTATGCATCACCAGGACGTATTAACCTTATCGGCGAGCATACGGACTACAACGGTGGTTTTGTATTCCCTGGTGCTGTTGAGCAAGGTATGATAGCAGAGATTAGACCTAACGGTACACGAACAATAAAGGCATATTCAATCGATCTCAAAGACTATGCGGAGTTCTCACTTGACGACCCTGCAGGTCCTAAGGCAAGTCATTTCCGCTACATCTATGGAGTAGCCAAGGAGATGGAGAAGCTCGGTGTACCAGTCAAAGGATTTGACACAGCTTTCGCAGGTGACGTGCCACTTGGTGCTGGAATGTCATCATCTGCAGCACTTGAGAGCTGTTTCGCTTTCGCCATCAACGACCTGTTCGGTGGCAACAAGATTGGAAAGATGGACCTTGCAAAGGTTGGTCAGTCAACAGAACACAACTACATCGGCGTGAACTGTGGTATAATGGACCAGTTCGCATCTGTATTCGGTAAGAAAGGCTCACTCATGCGTCTCGACTGTCGTTCAGGCGAATTCGAGTATTTCCCTTGGAATCCAAAAGGTTACAAGCTCGTGCTCGTGAACTCATGCTGCAAGCATGAATTGGCAGGCTCACCATACAACGACAGACGTAACTCTTGTGAGAACGTTGTCAAAGCGATTAAGGCTAAGCACCCAGAGAAGCAGATCGAGACTCTTCGTGAGGCCACATGGGACGAGTTGAAGGAAGTTGCCGGAGATGTTCCTGCAGAGGATATCAAGCGCGCCACATTCGTATTAGGCGAGAAGGACCGTGTACTCGCAGTTTGCGACGCTCTCGAGAAAGGTGACTATGAGACAGTCGGTCAGAAAATGTACGAGACACACTACGGCCTTTCAAAAGAGTACGAGGTATCTTGTGAGGAACTTGATTATCTCAATGACATCGCCAAGGAGTGCTCTGTCACTGGTTCCCGAATAATGGGCGGCGGATTCGGCGGATGTACTATCAACCTTGTGGCTGATGAGTTGTACGACAACTTCGTCAAGACTGTTACTGCCAAGTATAAGGAGAAGTTCGGAAAAGAGCCAATCATCATCGACGTAGTCATTGGAGACGGTTCACGCAAACTCGCATAATAAACACTAATAATATCTTTGGAATGTGTCATGCAAATGACACATTCTTTTTTATACCTACGCCACACTATTTTGCACATTAACTCCATACTTGTAAATCTGACTAAAACCGAATCAGGAACACACACAGCACAGCAATTCTCACACGTTGGCACCACACGACATATACACAAACACCACACTATTTGCCCACTCGACTACTGCCCTCCAAAAAAATCGATGAGCAATCACGTCCGACACCTCAAAAAATGAAGAAGCAATCACACATATCCATCTGCAATCTTTACCATATATATATTACGGAACAATTCCTAATCTGCCATTAGAACCATCTATTATGTATTTCAATAATAATCGTCATTAGAAAAAACATCGTGATCGAACAAACCTCTTAACCATTTCACATAATCCTCATTGCCCGCCACTTTCCTCTTTAGCATTCACGTGTGATCACAAGAAACAGACATTCCATCTTCTCACACGAATTATTATCATCCGGAACACATAGGGTAAGACAATGAAAACATACAGATTAAGAATCCGAGAAGAACACGCATGAGCATTTACCTGTTTACTATCTGAGAATTACAAGAATAAACATGATCATTCCAAAGCATTGATATTCCGGACTTCAACAGTTAACCCGCTTTTCACTAAAAGACAAGCATCTGTTAACATACATGCGGTATGGGCTATACCCTATACGAGTGATTGTCAGCAAAAGTGGAAAGACGTAGATTTGCACTCTCGGAAGAGATTATCTGAGAACAACTTAAGATTTGTTTTATTCTATGGCTGAATGTTATGAGTGTAAGAACATCAGGTGAACATGACACAAAGTTAGGCGTATGGACATCCGCCATCCCCTTTGCTCTCTTTGTGTTCAGCGCCATCACACTCTCCTTCTTTGAAGCTACCGACATCAGTTTACTGACAGTCGTTGGTATCTGCGCCATAATAGCGGGAGGAGCATTTAACGGCAACAAGACAGTCTATTGGAACACCATCTATGAATATGCCGGCGGCAAGACTGTAGTTACGGCCATGATGCTGTGGCTTATGGTGGGTGTATATGGCACCATACTGAAAGCAGGACACATAGCCGACGCACTGGTATGGGCAGCAGGTACACTTAACGTGGGTGCCACAGCATTCACGTTAGCCGTGTTCCTCTTCTCCGGATTGTTTGCCATCTCTACGGGTTCCGGCTTTGGCACCATCAGTACCATAAGCCTTACGCTCTTTCCTGCAGGAGTAGCCATAGGATGCACCCCTGCGCTGTTGGGAGGAGCCATACTCTCGGGTGCGGCATTAGGAGACAGCATAGCGCCTGTGTCCGACACGGCAGTGATAGCCGCAGCCACACAGGAGTTTGACGATGACGGCAGAACAGCAGAGATAGGCACCAGCATAAGGAGAAGGTTGCCCGTGGTGACCAAGGCAGCAGTGATAACGTCATTGGCGTTTCTGCTCTCAGGACTGTTGTTTACAGAACAAAGACAAGGTGATGCGCTGACGATACAGACAACGCCAGATGGTCTGGCACTACTCTTCCCTACACTTCTTATCATTGTGCTATCGTTACGCAAGGTGAGCATATTCTCAGCTATTGCCATGGGCATAACGACAGCAGTAATCATAGGATTGGCGTTACAGCTCTTCATCCCAGCCGACCTTGTGAGCATCAGCGAGGGCAAGGTCAGCGGAGCCATAGTGGATGGCATAACTGGCATGACGGGTGTGTGCGTTCTGCTGATGGTCGTGGTGTCGCTGTCCGGACTTATCATCAATGGAAGATGCATGGACGTAATAACCGAGACACTTAACAGGAGGGTGATACACTCACAGAGAAGTGCCGAACTGACCATCGTAGCATTAGCCTCAGTGACAGGCATACTCATAGCGGCTGTAAACACCATTGCCAATATATGTGTAGCACCGTTTGTAAACATCATAGGCAGAAGACATGGGCTACATCCCTATTGCAGGACCACCCTGCTTGCCACCATCATATGCACGTTCCCATTCATCGTACCTTACGGAGGATGCGTATTACTGCTGATGAAAGGTATAGAGAGCTCAGGATGCGGTGTAGTTATGCAGGCTACAGACGTGTTCTTCACCGCTCTATACCCATGGATATTATTCTTCTGTGTGACATTCTCAAAGAGTACGGTCACAGAATAAAACATTCTTTTCACTAAAGCCATATTCTCTATTCCTTTCGTTCCTGTAAAAAAGCAAATAAAAAATGAAAAAACTCACCCGACTAATATATGAAGATATGCGCCCGGCATTAGGCGTCACCGAACCGGGTGCCATCGCCTTTGCCGTAGCTAAGGCGAAGAAGTATGTGAACGGTTCGTTGAAAGACATTCACGTGGTGCTCAACAGTGGCATGTATAAAAACGCTTTCACCTGCGGCATACCAAACAGTAATGAAGTTGGCAACAAACATATCGCAGCATTGGGATATGTGGCAGCAGATGCAAGCCGCGAACTTGAGTGTCTTGACAGTGTAAGGCGCACTGATGACCTGGAGGCGAGTGAGTTGGTGAGACAAGGCAAGGTGAGAGTGGAGATGGGCGGAATAAGCAGTGAGATAAGCATCACTGCCACCGTGACCACCGACGAGGGCACTGCCAGCGTGAGTATAAGAGGGTCGCACACTAACATAACTCAGATAACACAAAACGGCAGAGTGATAGAACACCCTTCACCCGCAAAGAGAAAACCGGGAAAACCGCGCATAACAAAAACTACCGACACACATGAATATGAGATACACCGTCACACGCTGAGACAGCTGCTTAACTATGTTAGGTCCGTACCCATCCAGGAGATTGAGTTTATAAGCAAGGCATACGACCTAAACCTGTCACTCTTTGAGAGTGCTATTGACAGTCGTCGCACCACGATAACCAAGCAACTACACAAGAAGAACGGTTCACAGGTGATATCCTCTGACGAGCACACCACCTCTGCCCTCCTCTGTACCGCAGCCATTGAGGCGCGTGTGTTGGGACTGCCTCGTCCAGCCATGAGCATAACTGGCAGCGGAGCACACGGCATCATCGCCACACTGCCTCTATACGCTGCGCATAGGGTGAACGGATACAGCAAAGAGCAACTGCTCAGGGCCACAGCATTGAGTTATCTGGTGTGCATGTATATAAAGGAGTATTCCGGTAAACTGTCAGCCTTCTGCGGTTGTGCCATAGCTGCCGGCACCGGTATGGCATGTGCTTTAGCTTACCTTAGGGGCGGCTCGCTAAGGAGTCTGACGCTGACAATACAGAACATGGCATCGTCAATCACGGGTATGATATGCGATGGTGGCAACCACGGTTGTGCGCTGAAGGGATTAGTAGCCGTAGATGCGGCATACCGTGCCGTAGAACTGGCGATGGACGGCATAGCCATAAGCTGTGAGCATGGCATCAACGGACTGACACCCGAAGACACCATGCGCAATATGGGACTAATAGCTTCACCAGGAATGGTGAAGACCGAAGGCACCATAGTAAGTATTATGCAAAATAAATAAAAGAGATAAGTAAATCTTCACTTCACATTGACTCCGACTAAAAGAACACCTTTCACATGGTGAAAGGTGTCATATTATAATGTAAATGAATAGCAGCACACATAGATACTTATTTTTGACTCAACGCTAAATAGTCATCCCTTGAAAATTATTTAATTATTTAACAACCAATAAAATAATAGTTTGAAAATTTGCATATGTCTACAAAATTTTGTATCTAATGCACATAAAATCTTGCAATTCAGCTATGTATAAATCTTCTGGTAACGTCCGACAGTCATCTCTTTTCTGGGACTT